>Ga0185307_1000008_pt1 | contig 160924 bp, 153 predicted proteins | sample LHCtaG_FD_128010 | JGI IMG/M metagenome (GOLD analysis project Ga0185307, IMG submission 128010) | Hot spring microbial communities from Little Hot Creek, USA to study Microbial Dark Matter (Phase II) - LHC4sed_matched (SPADES... | ecosystem: Environmental > Aquatic > Thermal springs > Hot... | reverse complement strand
GCACAGACCCCTTGAGAGCTAAGTGCCTAGGCTTAGAGCATTGACCCCATTTGCCTAAGCGATCCAAACCAAATATAGAATCAGAGCCTATAAACCCAATCTATAAACACCAACTACAAAACAGCCCTACTTCTCAACAACTTTTCATATCCTTGGCAACTATGAGATACATCTACCCTAGCTAATAAAGCTTCATCGTATTCTAATAAGCAAAGATCTGTTTGTACAGCTCCCTTATCTGGCTTATTAGCTTCATCCCTACTAAAATTAATCTATGGAAAAATGCTTATGAATTTGGAATCCGACAATAAACTTTAAAACATTTCTCAATGCTTTCAATTTTAGTAAACATCAAAACCTGTTCATATTTTGTTATTAATAAGTATTTTCTATGTTCTGAAATAATTAAGATCTATGTTGTTTCTCACTTACTTTAAGAATCTTATTTGCTTCAGAGTTTTAACAATAATGCATAGAAGGGTCTCAAAAATATGAATTTTAAATATTTAACATTAAAATGATGCATCTTAGCTTTAATTAGAACATTGTTTAGCTATGATGCTTTAGCTTAGCTGGCTATAAAACTGCTCTACAATATCCTTTATAGTTCTAAGTGATGATGTTATTCTTCTTATGTTTAACTTCAGTCTTTTTAATATTGATGGATCTTTATATCGTTTATCAGCTAGTATTACCAGTGCATAGTCTTTTTCTGATCTTATTGCTCTACCAATTGCCTGTAGAATTCTGATTGTGGCTATTTCTATGTAGTAGTTTGAATATATCTCTCTCCTATTCTCTATATATTTTCTAAGCATGTCTATATAGTCATCTGGTTGAGGGTAAGGAATACCTATAACAATTATACATTTTACCATACTTTCACCATTTTTTGTAAGCTCTATACCTTCGGTAAGCCTACCTCCAGCAACTGTATGAAGTATAACCTTATTTCTCGAAAATAGAATATCTTTTATAACTGATAAAGGCTCGCCTTTATCAATAACTGAAAATTCCATCGACTTTGTATACTTTAATATATTCCACATAACATCATAACTTGGATAAACTGTCATTATAATACCATTTCCACTAACTTTATAAACTTCATCAATAAGCTCTGAATATGTCTTATAAACATGTTCATCTCTGCTTCTATAGCTTGTAGTAGCATTTGAAAATATTACTGCAGAAGAATTTTCACGAATATAATTTGATGCACCAAAGTCTTCAACATCAACAACACTAACACTCTTTTTAATTTTAACTACATCAACAAGGAATTCTTTTGATGGAGGTGTTCCACTCATTAGAATGACTAACTTAAACAATTCAACTATATTTTTTATTGGTTCAAATGAGATTGGCAATGCAAATAACTCTATCGTACCGTTGAATGTTGTTGATGCAAATAAATCAAAATATTGGTTAGATAAACTATTTAGAAATTTTGATAGCTTTAAAATCTTTAGATCTATATTCATAGCTTCATCTATAGAGCCTTTAACCCTTAAAACGGTTTTCAAAGCTATATCAGTTGCTATAGAGGATATACTCTCTATAAATGCCTTGTCTATTCCAATACTTGATTTATTAACATATTTGTATCCCTTTTCATTAACTTTAACCATGGATAATCTATTTAATACCTTAACGACTTCATCATCATGTGAATAAAACCTTCGAATTTCTTCAATAGCCATCTTAATGGATTCAATGTCCATTGAATCCCCCATAACACTTCCTATATTAACTATATTATGAGCCTCATCAACTACTAACATTGTTTTTGAAGGATCTATATGTGACAATGTTGAAAACCATATATGCTCTTTAAATAGATATGGATATGTTGCAATAGTTAGAGATGTTTCTTCAGATAATGACAGTAATGAGAAATAGGGACATATATTTAGTTTATTCGCTAGGTTTTTAGCTATTGAATAATGATCTTCAAACTTTCTGACAATATCTATAATTGTTTCTATTGAAGTTAATTTGGCTTTGTTATAGTATTGACAACTATTGTTTAGTCTAAGAATAGAGCATATAGCCCAGAAACCTTCATTAGAAATCTTCTTGTCTATAGCAAGTGGACACATTTTTCTACCACTATAAATAACTGTAAAGTCTATTCCTATACTTTTAGCCTCTTTTATAACAGGGTCAAGCTCATTTCTAGTTCTAACAACATAGAGAATCCTATCAATAGAACCCATCTCAATAACTTTAACAGCAGAATATAAAACTGATACAGTTTTTCCAAAGCCTGTAGGAGCGGCAACAACTATAACAGAGTTTTTCCCACTAAGATTAAGAATAGACTTTACAAGCTCTAATTGCCCAATTCTAGGTTTCTCATATGGAAAAACAAATTCTTTCTCATTAGCCATAAAACCTTACATCCCATCTAACACTTTTTACCAAGTATAAAATTTAATATTAAAGTTTATTAATGATTGATTTCCTCTTAAACTAAGAAAATGCATCATATTAAATCATACAACAAAAGGTATATAAAGAAATCAATTATATATTATATAGTATTTATAATAAATGAAACATCTTTGTTTAATATACCTCTATACTCTCTCTATTACCTAGATTTAAATCTCATTTAGAAACAATATCAATTCTTAGAACAATTAGTAAAAAGTATAGTTTATCCCTAATAGTATTTTCACTTATGTTTAAAATATCTCTAAAAACTTTTTAATTAATGCTTTAGATGCTATTGTAAAGAAGGTGATAGAAATGCCTATAGTTGATTTAGCTACAATTGCTGTTTTATCTATACAGCTCTTTGCAATTATGGATCCCTTAGCAGCCATACCAACACTCTTAGATGTGGTGTCTTCTCTTCAAGAACATGAAAGTAAGAAACTTATTGATAAAGCTGCTTTAGTAATATTTGTTTTACTAAATGTATTTGCTGTTGTTGGGGGCTATATATTAATGATCTTTGGTATAAGTGTACCAGCATTTAAAATGGCTGCAGGGGTTATACTCATGGCAACAGCAATAGATACATTGATAACTGGCCATAAACCTGAGAAGATAGATGTTGGAACATACATCATAGTACCAATAGCAACACCTTTAATAGTGGGTCCAGGAACCATGACTCTATTAATAACATCTGCTAGAATATATGGAATTTTAAACACAATAATAGCTTCATATATAGCATTTGTATTTACATATCTAGTTCTTAGAGTTTCTGGAAAGCTTGTTAAACTTGTTGGAGAGAGCTTTATCCACAGCCTTGGAAGATTTATGTCAATAATAATAGCTTCTTTTGCTGTTGAAATGATAACATCTGGTATAAGTGAATATATAAAAACGTTGGAATAATGCGTTTAAAAGTTACTCTATTGTTGTTTTCTCAAACATTTTCATGGCAATAAATGCTAATATTAAGGATGTTGCTAAGAGCAATACGATCTCCATTTCTTGGATAAGCCATGGATATACTGTATTTAGTAGAGATACACCAGTTAAATAATATCTACATAAATCAACAGCATAGGTTAATGGCGAGACTAATGCTAGTATCTGCATCCAGTTGGGAACCATGTTAAGTGGAAACATCGAACCACTTAACAAGGTCATCGGCATTGTTATTGTTCCAACTATTAGCTGGAACCCCTCTGGACTTCTCATTGTAGATGCTATTGCTATACCCATCGATGTAAATCCTATAGCCATTACAAAGCCTATAGCTATAGCAATGGGAAGCCCTTGGGGATTGAGTTTCGATGATAATACAAATCCAAGTGCAAGCATTATTAAGCCATTAGCTATAGAGGTTATGGCATCGCCCAAGGCTCTGCCAAGTATTGTTAGAGATCTTGGTGCTGGTGCTACAAGAACCTCTTTTAAGAAACCAAATTGTTTATCCCATATAACAGATATTCCACCCATAAAGCTTGCTTGAAATATTGATGTTGCAAATGTTGCTGGAAGTAAAAATGCTAGGTAGTCTAAGCCCTTGAACAGCATCTGGAACTGAGGCCCTCTTAATGTATAGGCCCAGCCTAGCCCAAAGAATAAAAGCCATAGAATATTATTTATAATCATCCCAGCTATTCTAGATTTTGCTCTCCAAAACCTTTTTATCTGTCTATATGTCATTATATAAACATATTCAAGCATATTCATCGCCTCATTCTAGCTCTGTGTATCATTCTAGCTATTTCTAGATGACTTCCCTCTGCATCTCTCATTTCTCTTCCGGTTAAGTGTATAAATACATCGTTTAATGTGGGTCTTCTATAGCTAACCTCTAAGACTTTTATTTCAAATCTATCTAGATATGATAATATAGCTGGTATAGCCTCAGAGGCTTTTCTAACTTGTAAAGCAATTGTACCTTCCTCTATAATTTTACAGCTATTTAAACCCTCTATAAATATCCTAGAACATATATCGCTATCAACTTTACTAAGCTTCACATAAACAATATCCGAGCCTATCATAGACTTTAACTCTTCTGATGTCCCTAAAGCAATGATTTTGCCATGATCTATTATAGCAACTCTATCACATAGCAACTCAGCCTCCTCCATATAATGTGTTGTTAAGAAAATTGTTGTTCCATATCTCCTCTTTAAACCCTTTATATATTCCCATATATGGATCCTTGTCTGAGGATCTAGACCAAGTGTTGGCTCATCTAGGAAAAGAATCTTTGGTGTATGTAACATTGCTCTAGCTATTTCAAGTCTTCTTCTCATACCGCCTGAATATGTTCTTACAACTCTATCTCTAAATTCCCATAAATCAACAAACTTCAAAACCTCTTCCATCCTCTCCTTAAGCTTCTGTCCGTTTAACCCATACAATCTTCCATGTATATATAAATTCTCATAACCTGTTAAATTGTCATCTAGGGATGGATCCTGGAAAACAACACCGATATTTCTTCTAACCTTATCAGGCTCTATGATAACATCATAACCAGCTACGATGGCTTTCCCTGATGTAGGCTTTAATAAGGTTGCTAAAATATGTATTGTTGTTGTCTTTCCAGCGCCATTAGGTCCAAGAAAACCAAAGATCTCTCCTCTAGCAACATGAAAACTTACACCTTTAACAGCTTCAACAATACCATACCTTTTAACAAGGTTTTCAACAATAATGTCCCATTCCACTTCATCCACCTCTAACCATTATCGTATTTCTTAAATTTTCAAGAGATTTAACAAAATCATTTATAACTATGCTCAACATCTTCACATCATCTTCTTTAGCATATGGCAAAACCTCTATAAGTTTAAATATAGCTTCTCTTATTTTATATCCCCCGACATCCTCAAAAATCTTCAATCCTCTAGAAATCTTTTTAAGATGTTCAACTCTATCAATATGATTTGATAAAAATTTTATACCTTCATCAGTAATTCTATAGACCTTTAACAACTTTTTACCTCTTTGACCTTCAGCAACAGCATCTATATAACCTAATATAAGAAGCTTTTTAAGAGATGGATAAAGAATTCCCGGGCTTTTGTGAAAGAAAAATTCCTCTTTTATTCTTTTCATAATTTCATAGCCGTGAGCAGGGCCTTTAGAAAGTATATAAAGTATAATTAATAAGGTATTGAGTTCAAACTCTCTTGGAGTTGGTCTAAACATGTGTATCACTTGATATAACTGCAGATATATCTAGAGATATAAGCTTTGTGGTTTTAAATAACTAAAACTATTGTAATTAAAAAAGCTATGATAGTCATATGTACATAGAGATACAGACAAAATAATATTGTATTGTATCAGATAGTGGCTGTATTATTTACTTATATAACCTATCTATAGATATGGTTATTTATTATACTGTTTCCATAGAATGGTTTATTCTTCATAGAATTTCTTTTAAACAAGACTGTTGAACAATTAGATAACTCTAAATCTACTTAGCCAAACTTTTAGTTGCTTCAACAACTACCTTAAGCTTACCCAAAGCTATTCTGTATTCATCTTCCTCATTACCTAACACACCTTTCAAACCACCAAATCCACAATCACCAGAAACAAGATCTATTCTACCATTTACAGCTTCATACACTTTTCTAAGAATATTTGAAGCTTCATTACTACTTTCTACAATTGGTTTAGAAGCACTTACTATTCCAGGTGATATAATCTTATCATATTTTTCTAGTAGAGATTTATCAATAACATTTATATTTCTAGGATTAGAATAGAACTCAAAACTATAATATTTAATACCATCAACTTGAATTACAATCTCAAAGAGTTTTTTATTTAAAGAACCACATATATGTATACCAACTTCACTATTGTATGCCCTTTTAGCTAAGCTACTTAAAATATCTATTATCTTCTCTTCACTCCATCCAAACAATATTTTTCTACCAACTATAAGTGTAAGACTGGGTTCATCAAAAAATATAATATTGTAGCCAATATCTTTAACAAAATCAATAACTCTGTATATATATTTCTTGAAAAAGCCATCGACAATTTCTATATTAGCTATAGCTGTTGATTGCAAACCCTTTGAAATATCATCTGCTAGATATACACGTGAAGAAAGGGTAAATACTCCTGTTATAGGGGCTCTAAAACCTTTAAATTTAAGATTATTTTCTCTAACAATCTCCATAGCAGTTTTAGCATCTGGAATATCTATAGCTTGAATCTCTGAATATAGTAGTTTTTCTTGAGATGAAAAATATATACCCTTTTTATTAACTGCTAAACCAAATATTTCAAGAGGCTTTAAATAGATATCTATAAAACTTCTAAGCTGTGGATATGGAGGTACATCAAGACCTATATCAATCATATCGAGAAGTACACGTTTAATATTGTTAATGCTATAGCTAAGAGGAAAGCTACCGATATGACTTGTCCACATATCTACTCACTATCTGTTGTTAAAATAACCTTCCTAGAAAATTATAAATTTTATGCATGTTATCTATAAACCGTACTGCATAGAGAGGCTAATGTTTATAAAATAAAATTTTGAAATTCTTAAAGAATATAACTATCTATTGGATTTCTCCTTTAACATTCCAATTATGTTCTCATGATACTTCTCCTCCTCTATAATTTCAGAAAAAATATTTGAAACAATTGTTAAAGAAATATTTAATTCTTTAATTAATTTATCAAGCAGAGGGTATATTAACCTAGAATAAGTCTCTTCACCAACAAATTTCTCAATAATTTCAAGCCCATTTAACACTTCATTTATATCAATATCTACATTTTTCTTAATAAGGTCTAATAATATTTCAACTCTTCTCCATGGCTCACCTACAAATTCACGACAATTATAGCTAGAGATAGTGATGTTAAGAACTCTATATATATCTTCCATAAATTTTGCATGGCTATAGCTCTCTATAGAGAGCCATTTAAATGCTAACGAAAACTCTTTGTTATTCATATAAAGTGAGGATAGATTTTCATAAAGTATAGCTGTAAGTTCTTCAAATTCTTTACTACATTTAATAGCAAGAGCAATTGTAGTTGGTAAATCCATTAAAGACACCCATGTTTACATAATTCTATATCTTATCTATATTAAGTTTAAAAACTTTATTATTGTTTTAAAACTGATTTAATTAATTGTATTAGATATAATATAGTATCTAATAGTCAATAAATTGTTGAAAGTTACTTCTCTATTTCTGGTATTGGTTCTATTTTTATAATGTAGACAGGTAAGAGATAGATATACCTAGGAAGCTCGATTTCTATTCCATATGATGTTTGCCTCCATTTTATTGGCTCCTCGCCTAGCATTTCAATAGATGTACCTTCCTTAGCTTTAAACATGCCGTCTAGCGGCTTTAAAACTAGTTTTCTAGATCTTGGCTTGCCCAAGAGAAATGCGTAGAGCTTCTCATCTTTTTTAACAAATCTTAGCTGTATAGCGTCATCAGAACTTATTACAATGCCCTCTGCTTGGATCCATGGCCTTGTACCATATATAGCCTCACTATATGTTTTAAGCCATTGTCCAAGTTTTAGAAGAGTCTCCACTTGGTGTTCAGGTATTGTTCCATCTGCCCTTGGCGTGACTCCAAGCAATAGATTGCCGTTTTTACTAATAACATCTATTAGTAGATGGATAAGCTTTTCATATGATAAGCTATGTTCTGGCCCTTCTGCTCTATTATATCCAAAAGAGTAGCCTATACCTCTAACGGTTTCCCACTTCTCTTCAGAGATTTTATTGATAAGCCTATATTCTGGCGTTATAAAGTCGTAGTGTTTTTTAGTGAATCTGTCATTTATAATACCTTCAGAAACCTTATTGTAGTAGTAGAGAAATAGCTCTGGAAGATCTTCCTCAAATGGATAGCCAATATCGCTCCATAAAACATCTGGTTTATATTTATCTATAAGCTCATGCCAATGGCCTTTGAGATACTCTCTATAATCATCGCCAAAGGTCATGGCTTTTGCAAAGGAATTATGGTCTGTTATAACAGTATCATTAAATGTCCAGTCAAATCCACTTGAATAATATGTTGCAAATCTTAATCCACTATTTCTACATTCTTTTGCAAGCTCGCTAACTATATCCCTTTGAGAAAACCAGTTTCTTTTTCTAGGATTTTTAACATCGCTTGGCCATAGGAGATAGCCATCGTGGTGCTTAGTGGTAAGCACAACATATTTCACACCAGCTTTATTAAGCAGCTCGACCCAGTCAGAAGCGTTCCACTTATCTGATTCCTCTTCAAATATCTTAGCAAATCTCTCATATGGAAAGTCCCTACCATAGACGAGCTCATGAAATATAGCTGTAGCACTTCCAGATATCTTCAAGGTATTGAGATACCATTCAGCATAGGGGTTATATCTAAACCAGAAATCCCAGCCATAGACCATGGGAATATAGCTAAGCTCACCAAGTGGTGGAGCCCATCCAGGTACAGAGTATGGCCCCCAGTGGATAATAACACCAAGTTTAGCATCATGAAACCATGAAGGTTTGAACTCTTTATTGAACTCCTCATAGTGTTTCTTAAAATAGCTCCAATCCACCTTAAAACTCAAGCCAATTCACCAAAGATTATCTCTATGATTAAAAATTTAAATTTTTATTTGACTAGAAATTTAATGTTAAAATAACGACGTAGAGATCTATAAGTATAACTCCGAAAACCTCTTGAAGTGCTACAGATGGCCATTTAATGAATGCAGCTCCTATAGGTCCTATAACTGCTATTATACCTAGTATTGCTCCATAGAACATTCTTCTCTCTATAGCCATACCTATTGCTGTCGCTATGATAGCTAACCACATCTGTATAAAGAACCATGTAGATACAAATGTATGTGGTCTTGTTCCACTTGGATATATCCCTATCAAGGCTAGGAATAAACCTGCTATAAATATTAAAGCTGATGTATATACATAGGCTTTGCTATTTGTTGTAAATGTTATATATAGAGAATATATACACACTATTGCACCAACTATAATTAAACCGATGTTGTAAATCCATGGCTTATTAGCCTTAGCATCCCCTAGATCGCTAAGTGCATGTCTATATATGTCAAACCATGGATTTTGAGATATAGAGATTGCTATAACAATCCATGCTATAATCGCTGCAGCTATACCTGTAAATCTCCATAAGCTATATAGAGTATTCATAGCCATGGCTCCACAACAACATGTTTGCTATAATATCTCTGCAAATGGTATGGCATGTATAAGTTGTGTTGGTAGAAGTTTAAATGCCTCTGCATATCTTACGCCTATCTTCTTGCCATATAAAGCAGATATGAACTTTATTAAAGCTTCAAACCTATTCCACTCAGCTTCAAATTGCGATTTATGTGCTTTTAAAGCTTTTATTTTAAGGTCTATAGTATCCGATATATCAAAGTAGAAGTTTGGTTTTGATGTATAGTAGAAAGCTATGTATTTTACACGCCATGAACTTAAACCTGTCAATAACCCTTCCTCCACATAGTGTGGTAAACCAGAGGCTAAAGTAGCTTCAGCAGCTAATAAGCCAGTATTTCTATGATCTGGATGTGCTTCATATGTAAGCCACGGATCTGGTGAAAGAACTATATCAGGCTTTAAACTCCTTATTATGTTAACTATTTTAGCTCTAGCCTCTTTATCGTATGGCATGTAACCATCTTTATATCCAAGCCATATAACCTTTTTAACACCCATTATTCTAGCAGCCTCTTCTTGTTCATTCATACGAATATATGCTAGTTGCTGTGGTGTTAAAGTAGGATCTGAGGTTCCAAGTGAGCCGTCAGTAGCTATAACAATATATATATCTTTACCTTTTCTAGAAAGAGATGAAATAGCTCCACCAGCACCAACTTCACAGTCATCTGGATGCGGAGCAATACAAAGAATTTTTTCAGCTTTATTGAACGCTTCATTAAAATCTGGGTATAGGGTCTTTTTAAGAGCTTCAATAGCCTCTTTCTCAGAGAGCTTTAAAATTTCTTCAATGAATTTAACCATTTCATAACCCATAGATCTTCCCACAATATATAATCTAAGTAAGGTTGTATATAAATCTATTGAGTTTACAATATTTTAAACATCTGATGCATAGATATAATATAATATATAATGTTTACTATTTATTACAAGTATATATGTGGTTCATCAGCTATGATAATCAGCTTACCAATGCTTTTCTTCAACTCTTTAGCTATTAACTCAAGTAGCCTAGATAATGCATATAGATTGAATGGCAATGCTCTTGCAACATCCCAACTTCTAATGGAGGCTCTAAGCGATACTTCATTCTCTATAACTTTTATATGTATCTCTGTAATGCATGGAATATCATTAGACTCTAGATCTATCCTAGGGTCATAGAGAGTTATATGACCTTGTGTTAAATAGCCATTTCTGATCTTGTTAATAGCCTTTTCAACTTGGTTTAATCCAAACCATTTGAATAGTCTATGTCCATATGTATATGACTCCCCTTCTCTGATTTCCCCAGATAGCATCTCATTGAAATACTCATCTAGTGAGGCTTTATCTAATCCCTCTGTATTTAGAGGATTATCTATGTTTATAATAAGTGTATATGGTAATACTAGTCTTCTCCCTCTCCAATCTCTAATCTCGACACCATATGTAGAAACCATATCGAGAGTGACTATCCAAGCGCTATTAATACTATCAACATCTATAATAATGGTATAGCCTAGTATAGATAGTCTATAGCTTTTCCTACTAGAAATATATTTCTCAACTGCCCCCTTGTCCCAAACAATCCATTTCCTACCATTAAAAACAATCTCTTTAGGGCTTTCCTGATAAGAGGCCTCTATAATTTTTTTAACAATATTCTCTATTTTGAATGGATCATAGCCTATAAGATCTATGATCTCTATTTGGCTTCTTAAACTATCAAATGTTTCTCTAGATAAATATCTCCTTATAGATTCATCATAAAGATTTAGAGAAATAGATCTATAGAGAGACCCAATTTTATGGCCAAACTCTTTTCCAACCACAACTAAATACCTTATATTTGGATTAGATAAGATAGTTTTAGCAACATAGAAAACACCTAGCTCAGTATTTTGGAGCCCTGCAACAGCTGCTCCATAGGATACAAATCTTTCACATAGCGAAATGTATTCTTTATATTGTTTAGCATCGAAATCTGTAAAATCGACCCCTCTATCAGGATATCTATGAGGATATATAATACAGACTGCTATAGGTGAGTAAGGATTTCCGTAGACAACATGCGGATATTTTATAGTCCATGAAACCTTTATCTTTTTCATAATAGATACTCAATATTTTACTTTGTATACAGATTTATAGAAGCTTTATGGCTAATAATCAATTTAATTCTTTAACTAGGTTATAACACAAAATTAAGCTATTATTTAATTAAAAAAATTTGTAATTAGAGGTGATATTTGATATAGCTTAAAATGTATATAGAATCTTTTTAACTAGGTCTAATACTTTTGCCTGGTCACCTATTTCCCTATATTTTTCAAGTTCTTCTCTATGTCTATATATCTCTAATGCTTTTTTAACTGCATTTGCAAAGAATTCTTTAGAGAGTCTAAGACCGTCTATAGGATCCATTCTATATGTAAACTGGTCTAGTATATACCATCCTTTGTATCCTATATCTATGGTTGCATAGAGAAAGTCTATGAGTTGCCATATATCTCCAGTTCCAACAACTCTATCTTCATCATTGCTATGTGTTTTAGCTGTATTTATATGTATTGATAAAAGTGGAACATCAAATGATTGTGCAAGGTATACAGTATAACCTGGTTCAACTGCATACATAAGTTCATGTCCATAGTCAACTGTTATACCAACAGCTTTTCTTCCAAGCTCATCATTTATCTTCTTTGCAATAGCTATCGCTACATGTGTAGTAGGCATGATCATGTTTCCTTCCTTAGGCTCTTTAAGTTTTGCCTCGATACATAGCATCATATTTCTCTTAATAGCTTCTGAAGCTAGTTCTTTTAACCCATCTAGAAACATAGATATCTTTTTACCATAGTTTACTTCAAAGCTGTAATCCCAGCCATCTTGCCCAGGCCAAAAAGACACAACATCAACGCCAAACTTTTTAGCTATCTCCATGCTGCTTACAAGTATCTCCATAGATTTTCTTCTGAGAGTGGGATCAGGGTTTGTTATAGAGCCCATCTTAAGCTGTGGTACACCAGATAAATCTATAGCTAAACCAGCTATTATCATGCTATTATTTTTAGCATATTCTATAACACTATCAACTATATCCCATTTAATGTTAAAGCCATCGTCTAGAAACTCCATGTTTATAGGGACAAAAGCTTTTATACCAGCTTTTTTAATTCTTTCAATTCTTGAAATTATATCTGAAGGTAATTCTGGAGAATAACCTTTAGCCATAAACCTGTCACTAAATCCACCTGCAGCCCAAGTCCCACTACCAAACTTTATATCAAAGATTTCTAGAAATCTATTTGCTACATCGCCTTCTAAAAACCCTTTAAATTCATCTAGTCGATTTAAAGCTTCATATCGTACCATCTAATCACCTCAAAAAATATATCTGAACTTATATAATAAGTTTTCTGTTCGTAAATTCATCAAAATTTATATCTTATCTCCATTACTTGGAAAGTATTGGTAATGTAGGTTGATAGACGTCAATATGTTTAGAAACCCTCCAAAGAATTTTAGGGGTGTTCCCTTCTGGTCTTTGAACGATATATTAAATATCGATGAAATATCTAGGCAAATTGGTTTAATGGATGAAGCTGGGTTCGGTGGTGTGTTTTTTCATGCAAGAGAAGGTTTAGTTACACCATTTCTAAGTAAAGAATGGTTTGAAGCGTTTAAAGCTGCTGTAAATGAGGCTAGTAGAAGAGGTATGTATGTATGGATATATGATGAAGATAGATGGCCTTCAGGATTTGCAGGTGGTTTTATACCTGCTGAAGATTCTAGATATAGAGCAAAGGCAATTATAATGATTACAGCAAATACTGCTTTCCCTGGTAGCGATACCATAGCAATGTTTAGATGTAGTGCTAACGAAAGCAATATACCTATGAAATGTGAAAGAATCTTTGAAGGTGAATTAAATGAAAACTATCTATATCTATCATTTGTGAAGTATACAGCTTCAGTGGGAGATGTATGGTTTTCAGGTTTTTCCTATGTCGATCTTCTTGATGAAGATGTTGTTGAGAGATTTATAGATGTTGCTTATAGACCATATGTTGAATTATTTAGAGAATTTATAGGCAATATAGTTCCAGGGATATTTACAGATGAGCCAAATATAACAGCATCTAGACCTAGGCCGCCATCATCACAAAAAACACCAACTAGAATTCCTCCAAGAGGCTCAAGATTCCCAGTATATGCACTTCCATGGACAGATAAACTGTCGCAATATTTTAAAAAGATAAATGGATATGACATCATTGAGAAATTACCTGAGCTATTCTTTGACATAGGTAGCTATACTAAAACTAGATACGATTACTGGAAAACAGTAACATTGATGTTTATAGAAGCATTCTCTAAAAAACTCTATGAGTGGTGTGATAAACATGGCTTAAAATTCACAGGGCATTATCTAGCAGAAGATGATCTCATTTCACAGCTTGTTGTAGGAGCTGTAATGCCTCACTATGAATATATGCATATACCTGGTATGGATCATCTAGGCATGCGTATATGGGATATGTTTCTAACAGCTAAACAGGTTTCTAGTGTCGCTAATCAACTTGGTAAAGAAAGGGTTTTAAGTGAAACCTATGGTTGTACCGGTAATTATCCATCTTTTGAAGATAGGAAATGGATAGGAGACTTTCTATATGCTTTAGGCATTAATATGTTGAACCATCATCTAGTTCCCTATTCTATGAGAGGTAGAAGAAAAGCTGACTATGGGCTTAACCTCCATTGGAGCCAGCCATGGTGGAGATATAATAAAGTTATAGAGGATTACTTCACAAGATTGAGTTATGTTTTATCTCTTGGCAAGAGAGTGGTAGATGTATTGGTTATATATCCAATGAGCAGTATATGGAGTATCTATACACCTATAAATGACTCTAAAGCTAGAGAAATAAACAATTCATTTATATCTCTCTTAAGAACACTTGCAAAGCTTCATATAGATTTTGAGCTTGGTGATGAAATTATTCTTAGCAAATATGGTAAAGCAGAGGGTGATAGAATAATCATTGGTAGAGCAAGCTATAAGGTGGTTATAGTTCCACCATCGCTAAATATATCATCATCTACATTAAAACTGCTAAGAGAGTTTATTAGCAACGGTGGAAAAGTTGTTGCTATAAAGCCTATACCTAAAATGGTTGATGGGGTAGAATCCACAGAGACTTCAAATATTCTTGAAAGAAGTAAAATTTTGGATTCTATATCTATAGATTCTATATCTAGCTCTTTAGCAGATATAGATCTAACAGCTATTGTAAAGAGCGATGATGTTGATGGAGATGTTCTAATGCATGTTAGAGAATACAACAATATGTTTATAGTCTTTATAGCTAATGTATCGAGAAATAATAGACATAATGTTAGAATAGGTATAAATGGTTCATATACTATTGAGGAGTGGAATCCATTTACAGGTGAAATTTTAGAGGGTTTTGGAGCACTAGCAAATGGTAGAACATGGATAGAGCTAACACTTCTGCCTATTGAATCAAAGTTGCTGGTGTTAAAGCCAGGTGTCCCTAAACCCATGCCTAGAACAATGCATAGAAAAATCAAAGAAATTTCTTTAGGTGGTAAATGGATTGCAAATAAATTAAATCCAAATATTCTGGTACTTGACTATGCAAAAATCGCTATAGATTCAGAACAGTGGAGTGAACCTATACCTATACAAAAAATTCGTGAAATTGCTGTTAACAGAGGTATAGGTAGTAGATATAAATTAAGATTTGAATTCTATGTAGAGGTAAAGCCCAAAGACGAGATATATCTAGTTATCGAGAATCCCAAACAATTTGTCAGTGTAAGGGTAAATGAAAATAGAATAGATTTGAATGACATTAAAGGTTTCTGGATTGACTGGAACTTTGCAAAATATAGAATTGATACATATATAGAAGAGGGTATAAATACTATTGAAGCTGAAGGTATAGTTGGATTTGAACCAGAGATAGAACCTATATATATTCTTGGTAATTTTGGTGTCAAAGCAGTAGCTAAGGGTTCATCGAGAATTGTTAAAGAGTTGTATGAAGTTGAACCATATAACCTATGTAGCCAAGGATACCCATTTTATAGCGGAGAGCTAGAACTTATTAAAGAGATCAACCTAAATATAAACAACTTTGATAAAGCATATCTATCTATAGAAAAAATAAATGCTGCATTAGCCATAATATATGTGAATGATGTTGAAGTCGAAAAAGTTATATCACCATCACAAAAAATAGATATTACAAAGAATTTGAAATCTAATACAAATGAAATTAAAATTATATTAGTTGGAACATTAAGAAATGCTCTAGGCCCCCTACATAGAAAGGATGTAGATCCACCATTTATTACACCCAATACCTTCTACACAATAGACGATACATGGACAGATGAATACATATTGAAACCATTTAGCATAGAAGATTTAAAAATAGAATTTTATAAAATCACTTAAAAATATCAGCATTGTATATCAATTTAAACATCTAATTCAGTTAAAATGTTTTACCTTATCTAAATTATTAACAAGTGAATTATTAAAAAAATAAATTATTATTGTGTTAAAAATAATAAAATAATTTATTTTATTTTTATTTTCTTTTTATGAACCATCCTATTGCAAATCCAACTATTAGTAGTACTATTGCTAGTATTGTTGTTGTTGTCCATTCTGTAACAGTCTCTGTTTTTGTAACTGTTTCAAATCTAGTTGTTGTAGCTATAGATGTTGATGTAACAGTTTTAACAACAGTCTCAACAGCAGTTACAGTAACAGTAGTAGCAACAGGAGTAGGCTTTGGAGTAGGTGTTGGGGTGGGTGTCGGTGTTGGAGTAGGTGTAGGCTTTGGTATTTCTATTGGTAGTTTTGGTGGTGCTCCAGGCATTGTAGCTTCCTTCGTTGGACATCTACCTGTTGGCTTTACCCTCAGTAATATGAATAACATGTGGTTCCACCAGTTTACTGGATCCATATAGTAGTTGTCTGGGTATGTTGGCCAGTTCTCCCAGCAGTATGTATCTGCTGGTGTATAGAATAGGTGTGCAAAGAATGGTACACCTGGCGTTATTTCAGCCCATAGTAGAGTGTACTGCTGTGCTAGTTTTATCATCTTTTCTGTTTCCCATGGTGGTGTAGCCTCCATTTCCTCTATAATCTTATCTAGTCTTGCTCTCTGCTCCTTAGCTTTCTGATCGTGGGTTGCAAGAATGTATGTTCCACTCCACTGGAACTCTAGTTCTTTTTCTTTACCTGTGCCATAACATGGGAAGAATCCACTGCCTCCCACTCTCTCATTACAATATCTACTGTGGAATCCCCATACATGTGGTGCTACATCTGGGAATAGCATTGAACAGAATGGCCATGTTGATGCTATATCGAAATCTCCATATGTTGTTCTTGTAGCCCATATAGCTTGTTCTGGTGTCTCGATTTCTACCTCAATTCCAAATTTCTTCCAGTAGTCCGCTATTAGGAATCCTTGGGCTTGTGTCTCCCAGTGGAATGGCCCTGTAACTAGGAAGCGTATAACCCATTTCTCACCTGTTGGTAGATACCACTTTCCATCGGGTCCTCTACTGAATCCTACACTCTTTAACAGTTCCTCAGCTTTCTGTGGGTTGTATTCCCAGAATGCAACATCTGGATCAAATCCTAAAAGTTTTAGATGTTCTCTTACCTCAGCTGGGACTTTGTCTGGAGGGGCAATAATCCCCAGCTTTACAAGCTCGTTCTTTAGCGCTGAATATATATGTTTATCAACGAGTGGTGATCTTATAAAGTGTAGAACCATGGGCAGTGGCTTAGAGCCGTCTGGACCTGAGAGAGCATGCCATACAGCTACAGGGTCTACAGCATATCTTAATGCATATCTTACCTCTGTAATGTTATATGGATATCTAAATGTGTTATATGTATATCCCTTGTTGCATGGGTCAAACAACCATGCATATGGTGCTGAAGCTCTCCATCCAATTACATATGGATTGTTCTTCAATACCATTTCAATCTGTTCAACTGTGAATGTCTTTTTAGCATCTAGCTCATGTCTAATCATAGCTAAAGCTTTCTTCTCCTCAGGTCCATAGGTTATTAATAGATAGTATTTTGGAGCTGGTTTAATACCATATAGCTTTGTAGCCCACCAATCCTCATTTCTCTCCCATAGCCACCAATTACCACCTCTGTCATAATCCTTTAACACATATGGACCTAGGCAAAGAGGTGGATAGTTCTTATATGCAACAGGATCATCAACCTTTTCCCATACATGCTTAGCTATACTTGTTATATAGACACTTGGACCCCAGATAATTGCTGTAAGGTAGTAGTGGAATCTTGGATTAGGCTTTAGAAGCTCAACAACAACTGTATAGTCATCTTCTTTATAGACTTTACTTACCCATGACGTAAGCAATGGGTAGGGCCCAAATTTTTTATTACTCATAAGAAGGTTAAATGCATATACAATGTCGTCAGCTGTAAATGGTACACCATCACTCCATGTAACACCCTTTCTAATGTATATTTTCACAGTTTTGAAATCAGGGGTATATTCTGGTGGACCAGCCGCGATCCAGCTAATAAGCTCATTATTAGTTGTATTTATATACCATAGGTTTTGATGGCATATTTGATGCCATGCATATGCTACAGGTCTTCCAGGAACATGAACATTAAAGTTATCTGGCTCTGCTAGTGTACCTCCTTCATAGTCGTTAATCAATACATCCCCTCTTGGGACTCCTGGTGGCAGTGGTAATTGTGCATCGACTGGTTGTATCACTGCTATAGCGAAGCTGCTTAACACCATTGTTAAGGTGAGTAATATACCTAATACAATACCACTTTTTCTAAGGTTCATGTTTACCACTCCGAAAAAACATATATTTGAGGTTCTATTTAAAAGCTTTTATTAAAATAGGTATTACTGTCTAAGTCTAGGGTTTATATATTCTGAGATCCCCTGCGAGATTAGAAAGAATGACAAGAATATTATTACTATTCCTAAAATAGGTGTTATATACCACCACCAAAGCCCTCTAAACAATGCTGAGTAGTATAGAGCCCAGTAGATCATTGTGCCTAGTGTATCTTTGTCAAGTATTGAGAGACCTAGTATTGATAACCCTGTCTCCATACCAATAGAATATAGTACTGTATTGGTTAAGTTTATGAGATGCCATGCAAGTAGATGAGGTATGATTTCTCTAAATATTATCCTTACCATAGAGTTGCCTGATAGTGTTGATGTTAATATAAATTCTCTTTCTCTTAACGACAAAACTATTGCTCTTACCTGTCTAGCTGGCCAACACCATGCAGTAATAGAGAATATTAACCCCATGAATGGTATTGGGCTGCCTATTGCTGAGATATGTGGTTTCAACACCATTAAGACGATTATATAGAGTGGAAGTGCGGGTATAACTATAATAGTATCTGTTATAAACATTAATACTCTATCGATTACCCCGCCTTTTAATCCTGTGATGATACCTATAAGCAGACCTATATGTGGTGCTATTAAAGCTGTAACAATACCTATTATCAATGAATTCTTTATAGCGTTGGTAAAAACCCAGAAAACGCTTCTACCATTAGCTGTTGTTCCAAGCAATAAATCTATGTTTGTAAGTGAAGGTGGGATATTCCTTGGATAGCTATACCAATGTATATATTTTGGTGGTGCTAAGAAAGAAATAAGTGCTAAAGCTATTACTATAACTATTATGGTAAACCCTATCCGAAACTTTCTATTTGTCTTCACAAGTATTAAAAACGGTGTTGCTATTGATTTAAATAGTTCTTTAGATATTATAGTTCTAGCCATCTAATATCACCTATGTCTTATACGAGGATCTATAAATGGATAAACAATATCTAGTATATACGTAGCTGTAGCTACAGCTATTATTGTAAGTGAAAGCATACCTAGAGCAGTTGGATAATCACCTGATAAAACAGCTCTATAAGCCAACATCCCTATACCTGGATATGCAAATAGCATCTCTGTGAGTAATGCACCACCAAATATACCACCTAGCGATAATCCAAGTGTTGTAACCTGTGGCAACAATACATTTTTAAATACATAGTTCTTCAATATACGTGACTGTGGTAGTCCTCTCAACTCTGCATAGTATACATAGTCCTCAGTTTGCACATTTAATGTCAATGTATATGAGCTTAGAAACCACCATCCAAACATGCTAATCATTATTATTGAAAGTGCAGGGAGTGTAGATTGGTAGAGCCAAGCTCTAATAAATGAAATTATATCTGTAAAACTCATCTCTCCAAAACCTCCAAAAAGTGGAAATATCGGTATTATATAACAAAATAGAAATATTAGAACCAGTGCCATGATGTAATATGGTATTGGATACAATGTCAATGAAAGCGATACTAAAACCTTCGATACTCTCCTCTTTCTATTTATACTTGCGAAAACCCCTAGAACGTTTCCTAGAACCCATGATATTACTGTTGTAAAAGCTAATAGACTTATAGTCCATGGAAGCCTGCTAAATATTAACACCCTAGCAGGAGTTGGATAAGACATAATCGATGGTCCGAAATCTAATGTTAGAAACCTTCTAAGATATTTAAAGTATTGCTCCATAGGCGAACCAGTTAAACCAAATATTTCATAAAGAGTCTTTCTAAGCTCTATTATAGCTTGTGGATCGACAACCTGTCCCTGAACTGTAAGACCTGCTAATATATTCTCTACAGCAGATACAGGCATAACCCTTAATAATATGAATGTAAATGAAAAAGCTGTAAATAGTGTTAATATCAATACTATGGTTCTAATTATGATGAAACGCACTAATGCTTTTGAAACCAAAGCTTTTCTCACCCATTAATATAATTGCCACTCAAGTTATTCTTTCAGATACATATTTATAAGCTTTCATCTTTCTTAACTACATCAATTCATACAATGCAAATAAAACATTTATATAGATTGAATATAGAACAACACTAAAATTAAAATATTATTGGAGATGAAATTTATATCTATAGAGTAAACAAACTCCTTATGTCTTGAAGCATTTTTTTATACATCGTTATACTCTTAGTTTTTAGAGGGTCTATTCCACGCATTTGAGCTAGTTTAACACTTGCAATACCTATTATCAATGAGCCAAAGATAAATCTTTCAATAATATTACCCTTTAACTTTAGCAAATATATATCTATACCTATATCTCTTAAATAATCTGCATAGAAGTTAATTAATTTATTTTCATATTCTATATCTGAATCTATGAATATGGCTTTATCTTTAAACTCTGTAGCTTCCCATCCAACGATATCGTTATGGAAAAGCTCTGGCAATATCTCTACTTTTACTGGAATTTTTGAATTTTCGTTGAATTCATTCTTAATTCTTATAGCAAGAGCTGCATATCTTAAAGAAGAGACTACTGTTGGTAGTTTAGAGGATTTTATAAAACCTAGAATCTCTGTGCTAATTTTCTCGGCTTCATCTATATTTCTAAGTATATTTATGGCCTTTAACAACTCTTGATTTGATATCAATTCAATGCCACATGAAGATAACAGTTTAAATGATGCTATAAGCATTATTGGCAGCGCTGCACGTGGTGCTAAACCTCCTCTAACAATAATATATGGCAAGTTATTACTCTTTGCAATTTCCAGCAACTCTCCATCTGAAGCTATAATAGCTATAGCGTTGGTGTGTTGTAGAGCTTTTTTAGTTGAAAGTATTGTTTCTAGAGTATTGCCAGAGTAGCTTATTGAGAGTATAAATGTTGAATCATCTATTACATTTCTTGGAATATAAAAGTCTTTATATACATATACAGGGTAATTTGATGTAGAAGCTATAGAGGATAGCATATCGCCAACAATACCACTTCCACCCATGCCAAGAACCACTATCTTTTTAATACCATTAAATAACCTAGCATTTACTACCTCATAGCTTAACGCTTCTAAGCTATATTCATACCACTTTATATAATCTTCAAGCATTGTGCATCACATTTTAGTTGCTGTTTTAAGGTTTTATAATAAAAGTTCATATTTTGAATTTATATTAAAAGCTTATTTTAAGATCTTAACTTTTAATTGTACATTAAGCTTTTAAACCAATTGGAAAAAGAAGATATGGGATGATACCATGCCGATATTTATCAACAACGAAGAAAAGTTTTTAGAAGTTGCGAAGAGAGCTTTAGAATGTAGAGTAAAAAGAGTTGAAAAGAAAGGAATTGCAAAGGTTAAAGCAAGAACAAGGAGATATCTATATACATATATTATAGCTTTAGATAAGCTTGAAGAGTTATTAAGCAAATTAAAGAATATATGTAGTAATATAAAAGAAATATAACAATGCTACTAATGATGTATAATAAACCCCATCTGATAAGAGATGAAAATATGATGATGGCTGGCGCTTCTGAATAGACAGTCTTTTTCTAATTTAATTGTTTATCTACTTACAGAATTCATTTTATATAATTCACATAATGTACAATAGTAATTATTGTCTATTCCATTTAAATTCTTAATAAATAAATCAGTTAATGTTTAACAAAACTTATAAGCTGTATATATTACTAATATTTTAAAAAGCTAAAAAGTAGTATTAAAACTTTACATATTGGAGGAATGCTACTTGATAAACGAAGACCATATATCTTTAATGGCATCCACAGCATATAGCATCCCATCTTTAATTGACATCGAATCTCTACCTATCATTGATAAGGACCATGTTATTAAAATGATTAATATGTTTATGGATGAAGCAATTTTATACATTAATAAACTTGGTATAAGACCTTTGCCAATCGAATATGTAAAGGAAGATGCATATATATTATGCAACAACACTTTAGACTATTTAGGAGAGTTTAGAGGTGGTGCTATTCCGCAACATACAATTCTTAAATATATATCTAACTGTAGTAAAATAGCTATGCTGCATAGCCACCCCATACCTATGCCTATGCCAACATTAGAAGATATTATAGCATCATATCAAATCGGTTATAACGTTGAATGTGTTATAAGTAGGGTATCGAATTATTTAGCTACAATGATGTGTATAGAACCTAGGAAAAAGTGGAGTGATGTAATAGAACATTCTTATAATACTGTTGAATATTTTTTAAAAACCTCTAGGTATATAGTTGTTGGAGATTCATATTATATAGAGTTTCTTCCATTTCCAGACATAGCTGAGCAGGACAACATGGTTAAAACATTCATAGATATGTTTATTGACTATGTAAAGATATTCTATATTAAAATAAATTTAATACATAAGGTATACGATGTAGAGATGTTTATATAATAATTTAATTATCTTCTAAAAACTATACAATTATAGCGTATCTTAGTGGTTATTAGGTATAACAAAATGGTAGATATGAATAGATATAAAGTTGTAAAGGATGCTGTACATGGCTATATAAAAATTTATTATCATGAGCTACCAATTATAGATTCCTATGCTTTTCAAAGGCTTAGAAGAATTAAACAACTCTCTGTAGCAGATATAGTGTATCCAGGTGCTGTTCACACAAGGTTCCAACACGCCTTAGGAACAGCCCATATAGCTGAGGTAATAGTTCGAGAAATATTAAGAAAACTGCATTTAAAGCAATCTGATGTAGATATGTATGTAGCGTTAATTAGAATAATTGCACTTCTTCATGATATAGGACATGGACCTTTTAGTCATTTATTTGAAGATTATATTCTATTACCAAAGGGGTTAACACATGAGGATATAGGTGCTGCTATAATTTTGAATATAGATGATCTTTCTTCTACTATAGACTCTATCTTGAATAGTTATGGTTATAGTGTTAGCTATGTAGCTAATGCATTAAAAAGTAGAGATGTCAGTGAATGGCCTTTCATTTCAAACATTATACAAGATGTTAATGAAAAGGCTCTTTTCTATGTTATTAAAGGTGTTTTCAGTGCAGATATTTTAGATTATCTTATTAGAGATTCATATTATACTGGTGCTGGCTATGGTGACAATATAGATTGGTATAGAATTTCATATTATCTATATATAGTTGGCGATAAATTAGTAATTGATTCTAGAGCTCTAGATGTTCTTGAACAAGCAATTATAGCTAGGTTACATATGTTTTCAACTGTATACTACCATAAAACCACTAGAGCAGCATATAAATTTCTAGGCGATATAATTAAGAAAATAAATGAAACAAAAATACTAGATTTAGATAGCTATATAAATGATGTGAAAAGCTATATAGAGTTAGACGACTATTCTATACTACTAAACGACAAGACTAGAAATTTATCAGAGGTTAACGATTTTCTCTCAAGAAAAATACCCTACAAGGCTGTAGCCGAGTATAGACTCTCTCTACCCAGTGCTATAAAATCAATAGGGTATATACTAGATGTAAGTAAAAAAGCTATTGAAGAGTCTCTCGAAGAGGCTTTGAGGTCATATGGCGTAGAAATGGCTAGAGATAGGGATTTCTTCATCGATACACCTAAGCTTTCATTAAACCCAATGCTAAATACAGATGACATATATATAATGTTTGAAGGTGGATATATAGAGAAAAGAAAAATTTTTGAGCTACCATGGATAAACATACCTAAAATTGTAGCTGTTATCAGATCATATATTAGAAGAAATCATTTAAATAAACTACATATTTTACGTGAATTATTCAATAGAATAGTTGAAGGCGAGGCTTTAAGATCATTTTATTGACTCACTATTTTCTCAATACACGATTTTCATATAGTGTTATCAGATACTCTGCTTCTGAAGGGGTTAATTCATAGATCTTACCTGTATCAATATCAAAGATATATATACTATGAATTTCCACCTTCATTAAATAATCAATATCACTATTATCCAAAGGTAACATTTCTCTTATACTAGAAACTAATTCAACTATTTTCTTTTTGGACCTGTTATCTATGGGCTTCATTATTTCTAATGGCACAAGAGGTATAGATCCATATGGATATGCAAATACAGCTGCTTTAATGTTGCTCTTAGCTATCTGAATCAACTTCCTTATATGACGTGCTAATATATATTTCGTTCTATTTAATACAAAATCTTGCGGCACAGTATAGAATTCTATCTCGATGCATATATTAAACTCTTCTTTAATTGCATATACATCACATCGAGCTATACCTACACTCTCCTCTATCGATACATAACTATATCCTTGTCTCAATAAATAGTGGTAGATAAGAAGCTCCGCTAGTACATGGTTTATAGATACACCTTTTTCACTTATTAGCTTAATTGCTCTACGAACAATATTGCCTAAATCTTCAACTCCCAGTCTATTTAACAATTGCAGTATTGGTGTTAAATATGTTTCACTATTTGGCATTATAGTTGTCATAATATTAACCACAAAACTTATTTAAAGCTATATACATGTCGTATTAATAAAATATTTTGTGGTTAATCCTATGGATAGCTATATTGAGTACCTAGTTGCTTTTTCAGTAAATGACCCTGCTGGAAAGGGTATAGCTGAGGCTTTTATAGATATAGCTCATTGCAATAAAATAGACTATATACCTATAATTGATCTTAAAACTGAGGCTCTGTATCTTTGTAAAGATTTAAAATCGATTATAGTGGGGTTTAATGAAGATGTTTTATTTTTTGATTTTCTTGAAAATGTTAAAGACGTAAAATATTTCATTATTTTATCGAGACATACTTCAGAATCGAGAATGCCGTCTTTAACAACACATGTTCCTGGGAATCCCTGGGGTAAAAATGTTGCTGGTGGAGAACCATGGGAAATGCCGCCTGCAAATCCGATACTGATGTGGTATTTCTTAAAAGAGTTCAACATTCAATGTGATAGACACAATTTGATGGAATTTAAAAGAAGCTATGAGGTTACACATCATGGACCTACTTCAATTACCAGACCTATAACGTTTGTAGAGATTGGAAGTAGTGAAAGAGAGTGGAGAATGGTAAATGCTCATAGAGCTGTCGCCTTCACGGTAATAGAAGGAATTAAGAAAATGTTAACCAATATTTATTCTTCAGAGCCATGTATAGTATCTATTGGATTTGGAGGAACACACTATGCACCACTATTTACAAGAAGAGCTATAGAATACAATGAATGCTACGGGCATATAATACCTAACTATGTGATTAAAGAACTTGGTTTAGAAGACATAAGATCTATTGCTATTAAAGCAATTAATGCTACACCTAAAGTAAAGCGCATTGTTATTGAAAAGATGAAAAGCGAAGTTAAAAAGGCTATAGCTTCAATTGCTAAGGAACAAGGACTTGATATTATATCGTATTAATGTTAATTCATCATCTATGAAATCTACGTTACAGAGTTATCTTTTCACCATTTTGTGGAGCTACAAACTCTATACCTAGCTTCTCTTTTATACTATATCCTAAGCTATATATCGAATCTTCATTACCATGCACCAAGACAACCTTTTCTAGGTTCTTCACATTTTTTACAAAGTTAAATAGATCTGATGCACCTGCATGGCTTGAGAAGTCAAACCAGAACACCATAGCTTTTATACGTGGCCCTCCATTCTCTAATAATCCCTCAACCAACAGCTTCCTTCCTGGTGTTGATGGTGCTTGATAGCTTACCAATATAATAGCATTTTTTGGATTGTCCCATACCCTCTTTATATAGTATTGAACAGGTCCTCCTTTAAGCATTCCTGCTGGTGTAACTATTATACTGCCTGGTTCCCTACATATCTTTTTTCTCATATCTGCTCCTCTCACAGGTGTAAATGTTTTATATACTTTTTCTATCAAATCATATCTATTGATGAATTCTCTATATCTTAGGAAAAGCTCAAGAATATCTTTAGCCATACCATCATAATAAACATTTGAATATGGCATTCTCTCAAGTAGTATAGCTAAAATCTCTTGCGATCTTGCTAAGGAAAATGCTGGTATTAATGCTATGCCTCCATCTTCTATCACTTCTTTAACTGTTTTAATAAATAGCTCCTCAACTCTTTGTCTGTTTGGATGATCATATAACCCATACGTTGATTCCATTATGAGTATATTTGAATCTATTCTATTCATATCTAAACCTTTCACCAGCCTTGTTTCTATAGTATTTATATCTCCCGTATATGTTATTGATCTCTCACCATATGTTAATTTATACATGGTGCTTCCTGGAATATGGCCTGAATTAAGAGATTCTATATAAATATTGTCTATCCAAAGACTGTCCTCTAAATCTATAGCTTTAACATTTTCCATTAATGTCATAAGCTCAGGGTATTCAAATGGTAGGTAATATCCTGAGAGTCTAAGCATATCCTCTATCATAATTTTACCAAGTTCCCTTGTAAGTTTACTCATTATAGCTGTAGGTCGAGCTGAAATGTAGAAAAATGGTGAGGCTCCAATATGATCTAGATGTGCATGTGTAATTAAAAGAGCTGTAATTCTTGATGGTGCCACTGATAAAGGTAGCAATGGCTTATCATCTTCATCAAATGAGACACCATAATCTAATACAATGTTTGTATCATTCCTCGTATTGCTAATTAAAATAGCTGCCCTACCTACTTCTCTACCTGCTCCCAATACTGTTAGCTCTATACCCATTTATTTATCTACCACTATTGCTTATATTTCACACAATATTATATTAGTTTTAGCTGTTAAAGGCTTATCTATAGTGAGAAAAATGTTGCCTATAAACCCTCGTGAGTTTCAGAAACAATTAAGACAATTGAAAAAAATGGGAATGAAAGTAAATCAACTGGAAAACGTAAATGAGATAATAATACGTCTAGGTGATAAAAAGATTATTCTTGAAAATCCTGAAGTAATGATTATAGAATTTGCTTCTCAAAAGATGTTTTATGTGATGCCCAAAGCCATTAGAGAGGAAGCTGAGGTAAAGGAAACTATAGCACCGTCTTTAACAATTAAGGATGAGGATATACAGTTTATTGTTGAATATACAGGTGTAAGCTATGAGGTTGCTAAAGAGATGTTGATTAAGGCTGGTGGAGATATTGCTAAAGCAATTGAAATTATAGAAGAGAATAAACAAAAATGAATAAAAGGAATAGAGACATTAATGCCTAGAAATCGCTATAGATTATAAACCACATCCTTTATACATGGACATAAAGTTTTTAAAAGAGCTAAAATTTTATAATCATCAGCATAGCTATATCTAGCATATAGAAATGCTTTGCCTATATCAATGAATGTGTCTACATCTTGACATTTTTCACTAATATTTTTAACTAGGTCTAGGGCTACTATAAGTTTAGAAATTGCTATAACCAAATAACGTATTATATAATAGAAGCTTTTCTCTTCAGAGAAATCTTTTTGATGTATATACCTTAAACAGAAGTTTATATAGCTTTCAAGCCTTTTAAAGTCATTTACATATTTAACTTTTAATATTCAACACCCTTCTTACTTTAGCTAAAAATTTAAATTAGATTAAATATTCTTAGTAAAGATATCTGGTGTGTTGTGAATGAGGAACATTTTTAATTACTGGATAAGGCAAATAGTTAATGATTTACCAATAACCCTAGCTACTCTAATATTCTCTTTAGCTTTGTTAACATTTATAGCAATGTATATACCACCTCCAGAATCCATTAGAACTTCTATCGAAGATGAGGTTAGAAATATATCAAGAGCCATAGCAAATGCTTCCTTTATAGAAAAAATATATATTATCTACACAAGAAATGCTTTCGCAAACACCTTATTTATCCTACCATTCTTTATAAATATAGCTATGTATATATCAACAATGGTTACAACTTCATGGGCCCTCAGCATCTCTGCAACAATTTTAGAAGAAACCCTTGGAATACCTACATATCTAAGTATAGTCTCTCTAATGCTTATGCCTCACACATATCTAGAACTGTTTTCATATTCTTTATCACTTATTGCATCATTTAAATTAACACTAAATTTTATTAGAAAACATATAAATAAGGAAACACTATATAGCTTCGTAATAACTATATTGCTATCCTATTCCATATTACTAATATCAGCAATAGTCGAAGTAACTTTAATTAATATATAGAGCTCATCGACTAAATGAAATTTCACCATAGAAAGGATACATTCATTATTTTTCAGAGCTCTTCCCCATCATCATAAATTAACACTTTAATTTATATCCATAACAATAAACTAAGTTAAAATGCAGTTAAATATTTTATTATTAGATGTATCGTTATAGATATTTAGTAATTTGATGATGAATTCAAGACGGGATGATGGATGATTGCAACTCCCCAACTGATAAAATTCTTCTGTAAATAATATTCAATTCAAAGATTTTTATCTACGGAACATCAATAGTTTAAGGGCTGTTGATATGAAGAGGCCTTGTGGTGTTGTGGCTATATTAACAGATTTTGGATATGAAGATTATTATGTAGCTGCTGTAAAAGGGGTTATGCTAGATTTATGTAAGGATGTGAAAATTGTAGATATATCTCACTCTATAGAGAGCTTTAATATTTATCAAGCTGCTTTCATGCTATATGCTGTTTACAGATACTTTCCAGAGGGTACAGTGTTTCTAGTTGTTGTTGATCCTGGTGTTGGAAGTAGTAGAAAACCCATACTTATAGTTTCGAGAAGATATTTCTTTATAGGTCCTGATAATGGTGTTTTGATGCCTGCTGCAATTTTTGATGGCATTGAAAAAGTGTATCTAATAGAAAATGATATTTATTTCAGGAAACCAGTTTCGAAGTCTTTTCATGGAAGAGACATATTTGCACCAATAGCGGCAAGAATTATATGTGGTTTGGATCCTTTCCATGTAGGAAGAGAGATAGATTTTAAAGAATTAAATAGTATAGATATAAAACCATTTATGGAGAAGGAAAACAACTGTTTATTGCTAAAGGTGATATACATAGATAGATTTGGTAATGTAATGCTGTCTCAAAACTTCAAAAATGTTGCTAGCGAACTTAATATAGACATAGGAGACGAAATATATCTGTACATAGACAACAAGAAGCTGAAAGCATTGGTTTTAGAGGTATTTTCTCATGCAGCACCTAGAACGCTTGTCCTTTATGAAAATAGTCTTCAACTTGCAGAGCTTGCAGTAAATATGGGTTCTGCAAGTAAATTGCTGGGGATCAGCAATGGTGATATAATTAAAATATGTAAAGAGTAGGCTTTGAATAATACCGGGGGTGACCCGCCCCGTGCACATATAGCCCCGGGACAACGGGGTTTATTTACACGGGCAACCAGGGCTAAGTAAATATTAGTGTTATAAAAGTATATAAATATAGTTGGTTACATTTTTATGGAAAATTATGCTATTTGAATACAATGATATTCAGTATGGGTTGGAGTATATCATTTAAAATCATGCATTGGAGTCATTCATCATCGATATATTATATAGATCTATTCAGAAATATATCTCTATATAACCTAATATAATAAATATAACAACTACTTATCTACAACAGTATCTTGTCTTAAAAATTTCATAATCCTAGATACTTATTATTTCACAAAGTATCCTAGCAATACAAAATGATTCCATGATATCTGGTTTCTATATGCTAACCTCTTCCCCATTCTAAAGGTTAAATAATTAAGCCCATAAACCTAATCCACTTAAAACACAAAACTTTTTAAAGATTATTCAGAGCAATTCGCTTACATCATCTTTTCAGTTTAATGTCTCATCATTTTCTATAAACATTGTTTAAGTTTCAAAGTTTTTAACTACACGTCATTTCTAGGCTTTTCTGTAGATGATGTATATATATAGTTTAGAACTTTATATCCATTACCTATAAAAATAGGAGGTTTAAACAAATATAACTCATCATCCTTATATATCACTATTCCAATTAAATTATTAATCTTTTTTAAAATCCAAGGATAAAGTCTATAAGGAATAACTACATAAAGATAATCTGATAAGACTAACCTCTTTTCAATTTGATCAATTATCTTAGATTTAGCTCTGACCTTAACCTCAAATATATGTATCATCGGTCTTTGAAATTCTTTGGAATGCTCTATAGCCAATACATCGAATTCCAATCCATTATATCTAAAATTACTATAGACATTATAACCTAGACCAAGAAGTTTTTCAGTAAGCTGTTCTATAATCAGTGATTCGCTATACAGTATTCTGCACCATAATCATATAATCCAGAAAAGAATATAATACACATAGTTAGCCAATACTTAAACTAATTTAATAACTTATAAATATATTTAAAAACATATGCAAAGTAATACTACCATAAAATAAAGGACAGTAAAAAATCAGAACCGCTATATAAATACAAAAGAAGACAATATATCTTATCATAATTAAGGCATTCTCTTACAAACAAAATCCTGGGCCAAACCTACACTATGTGTGAAGGGGATAAGAATAACCTAATAGGTTGAAGGGTTGCCCAAGGGTGATAAAGCTCTTGGGTGACTCCTTTAGCTTATTAGGTTATTCTTATCCCCTTCACACATAGTGTAGGGGCTAGACCTGCTTCTTCTACCTCTTAACCCTTAACTATGAGGATAATATGTATTCTTTAGCTATTTTATAGCCTTGTTTTTCTAATGTTTTTGCACATTTTGGACAAAATTTCATAGTCTTTTTATCAACTTCAAAAACACTGTTACTGAAGTTCATAACACACCCTGTATTGGAACAGTGTTTTAATCCTAATATATGTCCTAGTTCGTGTAATACTTCTTTCTTAGTTCTTTCTATAAATATCTTATGTTGCGTTGTTATTGCAAGTCTTGGGAGAAATACTGCGGCTGATTTTAGGTGAGGTATTGCAAGTCCAAATACGAAGTTTAGGCCTTTTATATAAGCGTCATATTCAACTAATATAATTGCTATTGATGTGGTGTTTTTGTATCTATATAAATGATAGACCACAGCATCAGCTAAATATTGCATTCTTTTCTTGTCGAATATATCAATAGGTAGTTCTATATGGTGATCTACAATCTCTACCTCAGCGGAGAAAATGTCGTGGAGAAATGAGGCTATTTCCTTTAATAAATTTAATTCAACATTCTTCGTTTTATAGATCTGTAAATACATTAAAACCACAGGAATTAATACATGATGTTATAAGTTTATTATGTCTTAATAAGTTTTTGTTTTAATATAGATTGAATTCATAATTTAAAAACTAGAAATAATATGTTAATCTATTTGTTTTCAATAAACCACTCAAAATTATTTTTAAATATCATTCTTAGCTCATTATCTGTTCTTGCAAGCATCTCTTTTAATATCTTGAAATCTCTTTTAATAGCTTCTTTGAAACACTGCATATTATCTGCTGAGAAACAATCTGAACCATAAATTAGCATTTCTGCTCCTAAATAAGCTATTGCTTTATACAATGCATCTACTTTCCATATAAGTGGTGCTCCTGAAGATATATCAAAAAGGATCTGTGGTCTATTCTTTGAATATGTAGTTATTAAACCAAGTTTAAATGGATAGAGAAATCTACCTCCAACAGCTAAAGCCTCATCTACCCAAGGCCAGCATAGATGTGCTAAAACAAATTTTAGTTTCTTAAATCTCATAAGAGCTTCAAAATATACCGGTCTGCAAAATCTAGACGAATCGGGAAATCCCCATGATATCCCACAGTGAAAAAGTATTGGAGCGTTTAACTCTTCAAGTTTTTCATAGAAAGGATACATCTTTTCTTCATATGGATACCAGCCAGCTGGAATCATCTTAACACCTACTAGTTCTTGGTCTAATAAAACCCATTCTATAATGTTAATCAATTCTCTAGCATCTTTAACCATACGTGGATCTATAAATGCAAATCCATAGATTCTACCTTTCAACATTTTCTGAATTTTGGAGACATGTTTTATAGATTCCTTAAATTCTTCAAAGCTAACTGGAGTCCAGATATCTTTTAAGAGATGGGGATGAAATGAAATTAAAACAGCCTTCTCGATATTACTTTCATCAAATGCTTTTTCTATTTCTTCTGGTTTTTCTTTTCCTGATGAATGGATATGGATATCATTAAATTTGATGTCCATAGATCTCCACACTCTCTATTATTATTAGTCTAACAACTATTTAATTATTGATAACTATCTACCGGTTAATTAGTTGGTTCTTTTCGCTATGGAGGTATTTCTTAATACGTAAAAATGTTGTTTTGAACTTTATATTCTGCTCTTAATAAGGCCTGGGATGAAGTATTTCTTTTCTATAATCCTTGCTAATTCTGTTAGTATTATAGATGCAGTAATATATATAAAGGCTAATATAAGGTATATCTCTATATACAGAAAAGTTCTACTACCTATAAGTTTACCTATATACATAAGTTCTGGTGCAGTTACAAAATATGCTATCGATGAATATTTGAATAAATATATAGCTTCATTAACTAAAGCTGGAATTGCTATTCTAATAGCTTGAGGCAATATAACAAGCCATATAGTCTTAAGCTTTGTTAAGCCTAATGATAAAGCTGATTCATATTGTGAATAAGGAATAGAGCCTATTGCTGACCTTATATACTCCGATTGATATACAGCTGAGTTAATTGCTATAGCTATAATTGATGCGGTGATAGGGTCTAGCAAAATGCCTATTTCAGATAAAGCATAGTATACAAAAAATAACTGAACCATCATAGGGGTTCCACGTATCAGCTCAACAAATATGGTAAATAAAGCTTTACTAGCTCTATCACCATAAACTCTTAATAATGCTATAGAAATACCTAGAAGCAATCCAATAAAATAAGATGTTAATGTAATTAGAATTGTGTATCCAAGTCCCAATGCTATGGCATGTCCATAATTATATAAAATATATGCTATATTCCACAACAACTTTCTTATACCTTGAATTGATTATTTAATGAATATAGATATATCATTCTCTCCATAAATCTACGAACCCTTTCATTTTTGGGATGCATCAATATTTGATCAGGTGGCCCCTTCTCAATAATAGTTCCACCATCCATAAATATAACTTCATGTGCCACTTTCATAGCAAATCCAAGCTCATGTGTTACAACAATCATGGTCATACCACCTCTAGATAGCTTCTCCATAACATTTAAAACCTCCCATATAAGTTCAGGGTCTAGAGCTGATGTAGGTTCGTCAAATAGTATTATTTTGGGATCCATAGCAATCGCCCTAGCAATAGCAACGCGTTGTTGCTGCCCTCCTGATAGCTGTGCTGGGTATTTTCTCCACAGATCCTCTGTAATACCAACTGATAACAATGCCTCTTTTGCTTTCCTCAACGCCTCTTCTCTTGGTAGTCTCTTTACCTTTGTTAACCCAAGTAATACATTATCTATAGCTGTTAGATGGTTAAATAAATTAAAGTGCTGAAATACAAAACCTATTTGGCTTCTAATATTATGTATATCTCTTTTCTTCTCTGTAACTATATCACCATCTAGAATTATTCTACCTCTATCAGGCTTCACCAACAAATTTATACATCTTAACAATGTGGATTTACCAGAGCCAGAAGGACCTATTATAACCTTTGTTTCATTTCTTCTTACTGAAAAATTTACATCTCTTAAAACAGCTTCTCTTCCATAGAATTTCCATAAATCCTCAACCACAAGAATATCACCATCCATCCACTCTTCACCTAACCTCCCACCATACCCATCTCCATAAGCTTTCTATGAAATCTATTAGATATATACGATAGTGGATAACATATACCTAAATATATAATTGAAATAATCAGCAGCGGCTTTAAATAATCAGCAATGACTTGCGCTATATGTATAGCTTGTGTAAACATCTCTACAACACCTATTGCATAGGCTATTGAGGAATCTTTAAGAACTATTGAAAATTCATTGATCCACCCTGGGAGAGCTATCCTAAACGCCTGTGGAAAAACAACATATCTAAAAACACCCCATCTTGTTAAGCCTATCGCATAAGCAGCTTCAAGCTGTTTCTCGCCAACAGCTTCTATAGCTCCTCTAAAAAGCTGTTCTTGATAAGCTGAGTCAACTATTGCAATACCCATTATAGCTGAATATATTGGTGGTAGGGGAAACCCTATTCTAGGTAAGCCATAGTAAAAGATGAAAAGGGCTAGAATCAATGGTATCCCTCTTAATATTCTTCCATACCATTCAACAAGTTTTGAAAAAGGCCTAGAGCTAAAAACTTCGATAAACGAAAGAATTAATGCTACTATAGTAGCCAATCCAAAGCTTGTTATAGATAAAATAAGTGTTGTTCCTATTGAAGAAAATATTAGATTTATATATGTAAAAAATTGTGGATTTGTTTCCCAATCCATCGTATTATTCAACCAATGTATTTATTGATAATCTGCTGCCATTCATCAGATTTAAGAAGGTTTTCTAGTTCCCTATTCAACTCATTTAATAGTTTGGTATCATCCTTTCTAACTACTAAACCATATTTTTCACCGGTTTCTATAATACTTGATATAACAATGTTATAGGATTTCACAAATGCTTCTGCTACAGGTGTATCTATAACAACAGCATCTAAACGTCCATTAACTAGATCCTTTACTGCGAGGATATAGCTGTCATAACTCTTTATATCTATGTTTTTCTTTTCACTCTCTACAAAATCTATAAGCAGAGACTCGGCTGTGGTACCACTCTGAACACCTACAGCTCTTCCAACCAAATCATCTAGACTTTTAGGTCTGAAACTACCATCCTTCAACACAATTATTGCTTGATTTGCATCCCAATAGGGAATTGTAAACGCCACAACCTTTGCTCTTTCTTCAGTTATAGTCACTCCAGAAGCTATTACATCTATTTGATTGTTTATTAAAGCTGGTATAAGTCCATCGAAACTCATAGATACGATCTTAATTTCATATCCTAGTCTTTTCGCTAACGTTTTGATGAGATCTATATCTATACCAACTACTTCGCCTTCAGGTGAAATATATTCAAAGGGTGGAAAATCAGGCGAAGTACCAACACGTAGCACCTTCTTTGGTTTGAGATATTGAGGATAAATATAAAGCGAATACACTAGTATACTTGAAACTAATATTATAGCCACTAAAGCAATCAATACTACTTTATTCACTAATATCACCTACATATATAACTTGATAGATATGTTAGAATATGTGTAATTTAAAGCTTTATGAATATATGATTCCTAATAAAGTGAGTTTAAATAATAAAATAGAAATTATATAGTAAATAATTATATAGTAAATATAGCTCCAGTATATGCAGATGTCACTAGCCTGGAATATCTCGATAGATAACCTTTATACTTGGGTTGATAAGGCTTACACATCTTCAATCTTTCGCTAATCTCATCTGAAGATACTACTAAATCTATTCTTCCTAGTTTAAGGTCAATTCTAATCTTATCACCATCTTGAACAATTGCTATTGGCCCACACTCAGCAGCTTCAGGTGATACATGACCTATTGACAGCCCTCTAGTTGCTCCAGAAAATCTCCCATCTGTAATAAGTGCAACATCTCTATCAAGACCCATACCAGCAAGAGCTGCTGTTGCTGTAAGCATCTCCCTCATGCCTGGTCCGCCTTTCGGTCCCTCATATCTTATTATCACAGCATCTCCTTTTTCTATCTTGCCATTCATAATAGCTGTTACAGCTTCTTCTTCACTATTAAATACCTTTGCTATACCTTCAAATATATATAGATCCTCTGGAACTGCAGATATCTTGATTACTGCTCCTAATGGTGCTAAAGACCCTTTAAGTATTTTTATACCCCCTCTTGGATACCAGGGACTGTCTACAGATCTAATAACATCGCTTCTATATATGGCAGCTTCATTAATTATCTCTTTAACTGTTTTTAAAGCTACGGTCATTCTCTCACCATGTATTAAGCCTTTTTTAGATAGCTCCTTCATAACAGCTGAAATACCTCCAGCTTCATGGAGGTCTTGAACATGATATGGCCCTGAGGGACTTAACTTGCATAGAGTTGGTGTTTTATTAGATATCTCATCAAAGTCATCTAATGCCAGATTAACACCGCTTTCATTGGCTATTGCCATTAAATGCAGAACTGTGTTCGTTGAACCGCCTAAGGCCATATCTACAGCAATAGCATCTAGAAAAGCTTCTCTATTTAATATCATTCTAGAAGTTATATTATGCTCAACAAGTTTTACAATCATTATACCAGTGGTTTTTGCAATTCTTATCCTCTCAGCTGAAACAGCAGGTGCTGTACCATTACCTGGAAGAGATATCCCTAATGCTTCTGTCAATGCATTTAAAGTATTTGCTGTAAACATACCGGCACATGAACCTACACCTGGACATGCAGCTTCCTCTATAGCTTTAAGCTCATCATATTTAACTTTATTTGCCCTAAAAGCACCAACAGCTTCAAAAACATCATGAAGGTCTATATCCTTGCCTCTATATCTCCCAGCAAGCATAGGACCTCCAGAAATAAATATAGCTGGTATATCAAGTCTTGCTGCAGCCATTAACATACCTGGTATTATTTTATCACATGAACTTATCAGCACTATTCCATCAAATTGATATGCATTTACCATAACCTCTATAGAGTCTGCTATAAGTTCTCTTGATGGAAGAGAATACTTCATGCCGATATGACCCATGGCTATGCCGTCGCATAACCCTATTGTATTAAATTCTAATGGTGTTGCACCAGCTAGTCTAATACCTATTTTTACAGCTTCTGCCAATTCCTTTAAATGTTTATGACCTGGGATAACCTCATTCCAAGAATTCGCAACACCTATTATAGGTCTAGATAACTCTTCATCTACCAAGCCCAATGCTTTAAACAATGATCTATGTGGGGCTCTCTCAATACCTTCTACAACAATCCTACTTCTCATATAGATCACATTTTATTTAATTTCTATGGAAATGGAGAGTCTGTTTCTGTTACAATATCTATGTTTTTAAATGTTTTAATAACATTATAGTACTCGATACCGTCAATTAATGCTTTGCTAAATGCATCCATTATATTTATTGAGATGCCTTGTGTTGTCCATGTTCGAAGACCGTTGCTAAACTCTACAGTAGCTCTATATGTATTGTCAGAGAGCAGATGTATTGAAAATGAGTGTATCTTTAAATAATTACAGTCTGGGAAAAGCCTTTGGATAGCTCCTTCAAATGCTTTCTTTAGGGCTATTATAGCATCTATATCTATAGCTCTATTATTAATATCATTTAGATTTACTATAGCTATAGCTACCCCTGTAGAGTCTGTAAACACGGTCCAGCTATATCTATTAATGCTATCTCTCTTTACCCCTAATTCTTTTAGAATCTCTAAAACGGCTGAGGCAGGTGCTACATTGAATGCATATCCTTGTTTCTCAAGGTTCTTAATTCTTATTAATGCTCTTCTAATTTTTTCATCTTTTTTATTAACATCTATTCCTAATTCCTTTAAAAGAGCAACTATATTAGAGGCTCCTGAAAGCTCTGAAACAATAAAAACTCTATTGTTACCAACTATAGATGGATCTATATGTTCGTATGCTTTAGGATTCTTTAATATAGCATCGACATGGATACCAGCTTTATGGGCAAATGCATATGCTCCTACATATGGTTGATATGGATTTGGCTCTATGCCAATGATTTTATAGACTAATAAAGATACATCTTTCAGTTTTTTAAAACTATCAATGCTTTTCAATACTTTAAATCCCATTTTAAAAGCTAGCGTTGGTAAAACTTGAATTAAATCAGCATTACCTGTTCTTTCACCAATACCATTTATAGTACCTTGTACATGTCTAGCCCCAGCTATTACACCTACCAATGTATTTGCAACTGCACAACCAATATCGTTATGCATATGAAGCCCTATAACACTATTACTTACGTTTTCCACAATCTTCGTTGTAATGTTATAGATCTCCATAGGTGTTGAACTACCTGTTGTATCTGCAAGAATAATTACACTAGCACCAGCCTTCTTGGCAGTTCTAACCACGTCTAATGCATACTCAGGATCTTCTTTAAAACCTTGATAAAAATGTTCAGCATCAAACAAAACTTTTATACCATGTGATTTTAAATAATTGATAGACTCATAAATAATATCTAGATTGGCTTCCTTAGTAATTCCAAGAATCTCATTAACATGAAGGGTCCATGCCTTACCAAATAATACAGCTACATCTACATCTGCTTTTATAATGGCTTGTATACTTGGATCATTATCTATATGAACATCTTTTCTTTTTGTACTCCCAAAAGCAACTATTTTTGAATATGATAAGCCATATCTCTTAATCTCCTTAAAGAACTCGCTATCCTTTGGATTTGAGCCAGGCCATCCTCCCTCTATATAATCTACACCTAGATCGTCTAAAGCCATAGCAATTCTTATCTTATCCTCAAGTGTAAGTGATATCCCCGCTGCTTGAGCCCCATCTCTTAATGTGGTATCGAGAACCTCAACCTTGGATTTCTAAACCACCTACCACCATCTACACCTAGGCATCATTTTTATGATATACAATATGTATATATAGCTTAAAAAGCTTTTATGAGATAAGAGAAATTTAAACATAATTAAACATTTTAATCCTTTTGCTTAAGACCTCTAGCCATCAGCTCTCTAAGTCTCTTACCAACATTTTCAAGAAGACTGTTCTCTAAATTGTTTATTCCCTTAATAACAGTTGGCATCCCTTTTTCGTATTCAGCAATCCATTCTCTTGCAAATTCACCATTTCTTATCCTTTCCAAAACTATCTTCATCTTATCCTTTATATTTTTATCAATAATATATTTACCAACGGTTAGCCCCCCATATTTTGCTGTATCTGAAACCGCTCTTAGCATTCCTACAAGACCTCCTTCATATATCAAATCAACAATTAGCTTAAGCTCATTTAGAACCTCAAAATATGCAACCTCTGGCTGATATCCTTCCTCCACAAGGGTGTCAAACGATGTTTTGATAAGCTCCATAACACCACCAACAAGTATAACCTGTTCTCCAAATAGATCTGTCTCTGTTTCCTCTTTAAATGTAGTTTCAATTACCCCAGCTCTACTACATCCAAGTCCTTTAGATATAGCTAAGGCTTTTTTAAGAGCTTCACCTGAGAAGTTCTGATAAACAGCTACTAACGCAGGTACACCCCCACCTGCTAAAAATGTTCTCCTAACCATAGGTCCTGGAGCTTTTGGAGCAATCATATATACATCTGAATTTGGAGGTGGCTCAATTACTTTATAGTGTATATTAAATCCATGGGCAAATACCATATCAGCTCCTTGCTTCATATATGGTTTAACACTATTTAACCATAGAGATCTCTGCACCATATCAGGAACTAAAAACACAATTATATCAGCTTCAGCAACTACTTCTTTGGTATAAAGAGGATTAAATCCATCTGCTAAAGCCTTTTTCCAACTCTCACCTTGTCTTTCAAGACCAACAATAACCTTTAACCCAGAGTCTCTGAGATTTAGTGCCCATGCCCTACCCTGACTCCCATATCCCAGTATAGCTATAGTCTTGGATCTTATTGGGTCTAATGATATATCCTCATCTTTATATATCTTCGCCATATTTTTCACCCCATCTATAACCTGCTATCCGAGTGTATATGGGTATGTATATAGTAAAGTATTTAATGATACTATTATTTATATTTTCATTAGCTGTTTTATCGATTTTTTTAAAATCTCCATTAATATAGACATATTTCTCAACCTTAGCATCAATAAGAAGCTCAACAGATTCAATACCTACAGTTTTACTTAGATTTAATATAGCTAGCTTTAAATTTGGATGATCTTTTACACCTAGATAAATTTCATAGACATCATTTATTCTTCTCCCCCATATCCATTCAACATCTATTAAAAGCTTTCTAAATGTGGCTATCACCCTCTCAATATAGCTTGCATCGTTATAATAACCAATAACCCTAATTACCTTTTCTAGGGTCATGGATTATCATCTCCCTAAGACTACCACCTGGAGGTAGTGTTGGCAATGATAATTCATCTTTTTTTATAGGGATTCTGATAACCGAAGGCATATTTTCTTTTATGCTAGTCTTTATAGCAACCACTAAATCCTCATAGGTCTCTGCATTAAATCCTAAAGCACCTAAACCCTCAGCAATTTTAATGTAATCTATCGTAGATCCAAAGTCAACACTTATAATTCTACCTCCAAAGAATAGATCTTGGACTTGTCTTACAAGCCCTAATGTCCTATTATCAAATATAGCTACTATAATAGGTATATATTCATCTACAGCTGTAGATAAATTATTCATAGTCATGAGGAATGATCCATCGCCATCCAGATCCATAACTATCCTATTTGGCTGAGCCATTTTAGCGCCAATAGCAGCAGGTAATCCAAAGCCCATTGTACCCATCCCACCTGATGTTATAAATGTCCTTGGTTCAAGTGCCTCCCAAAAGACACCACACCACATCTGGTGTTGTCCAACACCTGTCGTTACTATAGCATCTCTTGGTAGTACACCTCTAATTGTTTTTAAAGCTCTCCATGGTTTTAAACCTTCACCATCTTCATCTACATAATAATACTGAGAATAGTAGTCTCTAAATTCATATATTCTTCTAATCCAGTTCGATCTTTCAAATTTAACTCCAACACTCATTAAAGCATTTATTAATCTTCTTAAAATCTCTTTTGCATCACCTACTAAAGCAACATCAACTTTTATGGGAAGTCTCTCGATATCTGTAGGATCAATGTTTATTATTATAAATTTTTTCTTAGAATCTATAATATCTTTATATGATGTTATTGTCCTATCGCTTAACCTAGCCCCTATAACCAAAACAACATCTGCTTCTAAAAATGCTTTATTGGCTTCTGCTCTCCCATAATAACCCATCATACCTATATATAAAGGATAATCATTTGGAACAGCAGCCTTTCCTAAAAGTGTTGACACTATAGGTGCTATAAGCATATCAGCTAATATTATTATTTCATCTGTAGCCATTGAGGCTACAGCTCCAGATCCAACTAAAATCAATGGCTTTTCAGCATTAACAAGAATCTCAACAGCCTTCTTAATCATTATAGTATCTGCATATACTGGGAATTTTTTAAATCCCTTAATATCATCCTTATCGAATTTTATATCCCCATCAACAACTTTTTCATTAAATAAATCACGTGGTATATCAACTACTACTGGACCTGGACGTCCCTCGACAGCTATATAGAAAGCGTTTCTAAGCCATATAGGAATGTCATACACATTTTTTATTTGTATAACAAATTTTACAATATTTTGAACAACCCCAGGGATGTCAGCTTCTTGAAATGACATTTTACCTATAGATGATCTTGGGACTTGACCTGTTAAAGCTACAACAGGTGAACTGTCCCAGAAAGCTGTTGCTAACCCTGTAACCAGGTTAAGTGCTCCAGGACCAGAGGTAGCTGTACATATTCCAGGTCTGCCTAAAGCTCTAGCATAGCCATCTGCTGCATGTGCTGCACCTTGTTCATGCCTCATTAAAACAAGTCTTATGTCTCCATTCCTTACATACTCTACTAATGTATCATAAAGTGTCATGTTCGATAAACCAGGTATCCCAAATATCACCTTAGCACCTAATTTCTTTAGAGTCTCAGCTGCGAGTTTAGCTCCGTTCATAGCAATCACCTAGAAGAATGGTATTGTAGTTATCTAGATCAATTATTTCTTTTAAACTAATTTTTGATTTATATTTGCAGACAGATAATGATGCATTACACCTCGGTACAGCTATCTGACTTGGAGTTCCATCTACCCCACCAACTATTTAAATTTCAGGATATAAACTAAGTTTTGTATAGGGTTTTTAAACTTTTTACAAATATTCACACTTTAAACAAATACTTATATAAAATATTAGGTTTATACCTATTTATAAAACTACTTATAGTTAAGCATTCATAAACACTTAAATACTGTCTCCACATAAATTATCTAAGTATAACTAGCTCTAAGGGATGAATATTGCTCCAACTCTAAACACAATACATGAAAACAAGATATATGAAAGTAAAAAAAGATACATAAGAATACTTGATACCACACTACGTGACGGAGAGCAAATGCCTGGAGTTGCTTTGAATCCTATAACAAAACTTGAAATAGCACGTGCATTAGAAGAGCTAGGTGTTGATTCGATTGAAGCAGGTTTTCCAATAACAAGTCCAGGAGAGTTTGAAGCTGTTAAAATGATTGCTAAAGAAATCAGTTCATCAGAGATTATAGCTTTGGCAAGATCTGTTAAAGAAGATATCGATAGAGTTATAGATGCCGATACCGACGCTGTACATTTATTTATAGCAACCTCAGATATCCATATGAAGTATAAACTTAGATTATCTCCAGACCAAGTTATTGAAAGGGCTGTAAATGCTGTTGAATATGCGAAGTCACACGGTCTTGTAATTGAGTTTAGTGCTGAAGATGCTACTAGATCCAACCCAGAGTTTCTTGCTGAGGTTTTTCAAGCTGTTGTAGATGCTGGTGCTTCTAGAATTGATATTGCTGATACTGTTGGTGTTGCCTATCCTAGTTTTATGATAAATCTAGTAAACTATGTAAAAAGTAATGTAAGAGGTAATTATATAATTAGTGTTCATTGCCATGATGACTTTGGTATGGCTGTAGCAAATAGTGTTGCTGGAGTTGAAGCAGGTGCTGGCCAAGTCCATGCAACTATATTAGGTGTTGGTGAAAGAGCAGGTAACGCTGCTTTAGAGGAGGTCGCTACAGCTGTGAAATTTCTGCTGGGATATGATGTCGGAATAAGGTTTGAGAAAATAAAAGATGCAGTGCAACTTGTTATGAGGAGATTCAATATAGCTATACCTCCCAATAAAGCTATTGTTGGCCTCAATGCTTTCTCACACGAATCTGGTATACATGTACATGGAATACTAAGCCATCCATTAACATATGAACCCATTGATCCCTCTATCATAGGTGCTGAAAGAAGAATTGTTATAGGTAAACATAGTGGAAAGCATGCAGTTTTGTTTATATTAAAGAAGCTAGGCTATGAACCTAGCGATAATATTGTAGATAAAGTCCTTAAAAAAGTAAAGGAGATAGCTGATCAAGGTATAAAAATAGATGAGTCAACATTAATAAATATTGTCAAAGGAGTTGTTGAGGGAGATATGAAATGAGAGCCACATATCAAGTTGCTGTTATAGAGGGTGATGGCATCGGTCCAGAAATTGTTTCAGCTGCATTAAAAGTTCTAGAGAGGATAGAGAAAAAATACAATTTAAATATCAATATAATTAAAGTTGAGGCAGGGGATAGAGCTTTAGCAAAATTTGGCCAAGCTGTGCCAGAGGAATCATGGAGAAAAATAAAATCATCAGATGCAATCTTAAAGGGGCCTGTTGGAGAATCAGCGGGAGATGTTGTTGTTAAAATAAGAAGGGAATTGGATCTCTATGCAAACATTAGACCTGCAAAGGTTTTTCCAGGTGTAAAGGCTTTAAAAAGCAATATAGATTTAGTTATTGTTAGAGAGAATACTGAAGATGTATATGTAAGAGCTGAATATATGGCCTTAGATGATGTGGCTATTGCGTTAAGGGTTATAAGTAAAAAAGCTTGCAAAAGAATTGCAAAAATAGCATTTGATATTGCTTCAAAAAGACGAAAGCATTTAACTGTAGTACATAAAGCAAACGTTCTTTCATTAACTGATGGACTTTTTAAAAACATAGTTTATGAAATAGGTAAAAATATGTACCCTGAAATCACAGTTGATGAGATGTATATAGATGCTGCTGTAATGGACCTTGTAAGAAAACCCGAGAGATTTGATGTAATAGTAACAACAAATCTATACGGTGATATATTAAGCGATTTAGCAGCATATGTTACAGGCAGCATAGGTTTAGCCGCATCCGCAAATATAGGCGACAGTAAAGCAATGTTCGAACCGATCCATGGTGCAGCATTTGACATTGCTGGTAAAGGAATAGCAAATCCAACAGCAATGATACTATCACTTTCATGGCTTCTTAAATGGCTTGGAGAACAAAATGAGGATTCTAAAATGATAGTTGCAGGGAAAGAAGTGGAGGAAGCTGTTATAGCAACACTTACAGAAGGAAAAAAACTAACTTGCGATCTTGGAGGTACAGCTTCAACACAAGAATTCACAGATGCTATTATATCGAAGATCCCGATATAACTATTTTTCAAAATCCTTTAAATTTCTATAAAAACATGTACTGTTTCCTGTATGGCATATAGGACCTTGTGGTTTTACATAAACCAATACAGCATCATTGTCACAGTCAATCCTTAGATCAACAACTATTTGATAATTGCCACTAGTTTCACCTTTTAACCATAGCTTTCTTCTTGATAATGACCATAAATATAGATATCCCGTAGTCAATGTTTTTACAAACGCTTCTCTATTCATGTGACCAACCATTAAAACCTCTCTGCTCTGAATGTCCTGTACAACAGCTATCACTGTATCTTGCTCATGTCTAAAATTTAATTTATCTGCAATTCTTTCAGCTATAGTTTGTGAAATTTTTAGCATTTTAACCACTTAGCTAAGATTTTGAGAAAAGCCACGCCAGACTTACTACTTTTTTCTGGATGAAATTGAGTGCCAACGATGTTGTTCTCTATAATAAGTGCAGGAAATTGCTCACCATAGTAGCTAAGCATACATACAGCTTCGCTTTTAGCTGGATAGACTATATAACTATGAATAAAATACATATAGCTTTTATCGATTTCCATAAAATGTGAACATACATCGTTATTACTTGTTGTGATATAAACTTTATCCCAGCCGATATGTGGAAGCTTTAGATTTGTTTTAAGTTTATCTACATATCCTTTTACCCAACCAAGTCCTTTGTTAAATCCTCCTTCAAGACCATAATCAAACATTATCTGCATCCCTACACAGATACCAAGAAACACCATCCCCGATCTTTTAATATCTTCAAATATTTCTAACCTTTTGTTAAAGTACATAGCTACAGCTTTGAATGTTCCTACACCAGGTAATATCACTAAATCATATTCCCTCCAATTTCTAGTAATATCATCCTTTATATCTACGTCGAATCCTACTCTCTTTAAAGCTGATGATATACTAAAAAGGTTGCCAACACCATAATTTATTATCGCTGCTTTCATTTTCTTCTCCTTGAAAGTTCGTTACATACGTCATCCAATGCAATATTGTTTACAGCCATTAAAACCATAAGGTGATATACTAGATCTGCTATTTCATTTACAATTCTTTCTTTAGATTCTGTTAACGTTGCTAAGATAACTTCTATGGCTTCCTCCCCAAGTTTTCTAGCTATATATGCTTTTCCCTTTCCCACAAGTTTTACAGTGTAGCTATTAGGGTCTTTACTATCTATTCTATCTAGAATAACACTATAAAGCTCATCTAATATACTACACATAGCGCACACCAATACTTTGTTCATGAATTATAAAACCTTCATAACGGGCAAGAACTTTAGCCGCGTCTAAAAGTTCTTTATCTATGTCTTTAGAGTTATAGAGTATAGCTATAGGTTTTAGAAAATCATATACTGTGAGAGCCCCTCTTGTTTTAGCCCATCCATTAGTTGGCAATATGTGGTTTGGACCAAGATAGTCTATCATAGATGGAGACTCTGAATCCATAGTTACAGCCCCAGAATTCATAACTTTTTCTAGATATTTTTGAGATTCTTTAATATATAGAGATAAGTGTTCGGGTGCTAATTTATTTGCAATTTCCAATGCTTCATCTATGTCCTTAACTTTAATTAAGTAATATCTATGGATTTTATCATGAGCCAATTCCTTTTCAACTTCATTGATAAGCTTATCTGAAGGTGTTAAAAGCATAACTAAAACATCTTTACCATGCTCACTCTGAGCCATCATATCAAGAGCTATTTTTCTATAATCAGCATGTTCATCTGCTATAATAACAAGCTCCGTTGGACCTTCAACACCATCTATATCAACATCTCCTTGAACTAAATATTTAGCTACCTGAACATATATATTTCCAGGACCCACAATCTTATCTACTTTAGATACAGACTCTGTACCATATGCCATAGCAGCAATTGCATGAGCTCCACCAATTCTATAAACCTCTTTAGCATTGATTTTCATTGCTATATATGCTATAGCTGGATCAACACATTTATTTTTCATTGGAGGGGAAGATATATATATCTCCTTAACACCTGCAACAACAGCTGGAACCCCAGCCATTAGAAGTGTAGATGGATATGACTTAACCCCTCCTGGAACATATATACCAACTCTGTAGATGCTTCTCCAACTAATGCCCATTATAACCCCATTTATATTAATTTTGATGTCTTTTGGCAAGGTTGTATAATGGATATTAAAAAGATGGTTATATATTATATCAATTGAGTTCTTAACGTTATTCGGCAACAAATCCATACATTTTTCTAGCTCCTTTGCATCGATTTTAATACCTTCTATTTCAACACCATCAAATTTTCTAGTAAACTCTATGAGAGCTTTATCACCATAAATCTTTACATATTCTATAATGTTCTTAACATATTCTACAACATCTCCGAAGTCTCTAGACCTACCACTTGGAAGATTCCTCAATATAGTCATATTCTTACCTCAATGCCTTGAGATATAAGGTATTTCTTTAATGCATTAATCCTAATAACACCATCATGAAAAACACCTGCAGCTAGCGCTGCATCAGCTTTGCCAATGGTTAAAACCTTATAAAAATCTTCAAAAGAGCCAGCACCACCGCTTGCAATTATAGGTACATTAACTGTTTCTGCTACAAGTCTAGTCAATTCAATATCATAACCAAGTCTAGTTCCATCTCTATCTATACTTGTTAAAAGTATTTCTCCAGCACCTAAACCAACAACCCTCATAGCCCATTCAACTACATCTAAACCTGTATTTAATGTTCCAGAATAGATATAAACAATATATCTATCTCCATGTCTTTTTGCATCTATTGCTACAACAATAGATTGTGAACCAAATTCATTAGATGCCATGGTAATTACATTCGGATTTTCCACAGCTGCTGTATTTATACTAACTTTATCAGCGCCTTGTGAAAAAAGCTGAGATATATCATCGATGTCTCTTATACCTCCTCCTACAGTTAATGGTATAGTTAAAACACTTGCTGTATCCTTTACAACATTAAGCATTGTTTTTCTACCCTCGAGAGACGCAGAAATATCTAGTAAAACTATCTCATCTGCTCCTTCATCTTCATATCTAGCGGCAAGTTCTACAGGGTCTCCTTTATCTTTAAGGTCTAGAAACTTTACCCCTTTTACTACTTTTCCATTCTTTACATCTAGGCACGGAATTATTCTCTTTACACTCATAATATCCCCTTAGTACTTCTAATACGAAAATCTACAATTCTTGAAGCTTCATATAAAGTTATTCCGAGGCCTTTAAATATGGCTTCAACAATATGATGTGAATTAAAACCTTTTATTTGAATAATATGAATAGTTACAGCTGATCTGTATGCAAATGACTCAATAAAATGATAAATATTTTCAGTAGCAACATCACCAATGAATTCTCTATTAATATTCAAATCTATGTAGGCTTTTCCTCTCCCAGAGATATCAATAGATAACAATATTAGAGCATCGTCCATAGGAATTAAAATATCTGCAAATCTTTTAATACCTACTCTATTACCAAGACATTCATTAAATGCCTCACCTAGTGTTATACCACAATCCTCCACAACATGATGATCATCGTAAGATTCCTTATTAATAGCTTTAACCATAGCGGTGGAATTCATGTAGCTCAGCATTGTAGACAGTAAATGGTTGAAGAACTTAACTGGTGTTGCTACATATATTTCTCCAGCTTCATCAATATTAAGCTCTATTTCGATTCTAGTCTCCTTAGTTTCTCTAATTCGTCTACATATTCTACTCCTAGACAATCTTTACCCCCTTTAAATAACCTTTATATAGAGCCATACCTATAACTACATAATCAAAGCCTGCATTCTTTAAAAAGAGTAGATCATCATAATTTGATACCCCTCCAGCATATTCCTTCAACCCATCGATGATGGAGATATATGATACAATATTCTTGTCTATACCTTTACATGTCCCTTCAGATGATATATATGTAAATATAACCCCAAGAACTGGTGTCTTTTTTAACAATTCAATTGCTTTATTTATATCCAAACCTCTTTCTTTCCATCCCTTTATCATAACATTATATTTATCATCATAATCGATTGAAATCAATATCTTGTCTCCTCCAATATTTCTATAAATTTCATTAAATTTTATACTATTTGAAAAGAATAATGTAGAGACTATAATAGCTGAAGCTCCATAGGATAAAATTCTAGATGCTTTTTCAACATCTCTAATACCACCACCGATTTGTATCCATTTAAAACCAATACTAGCTATATTTTTTATAATATCTTCATTTGAATCTATGCCTTCAGCAGCATCTAAATCTACAATATGGATACAGTCATAGCCATATGAATATATTTCATAGGCTATATATATAGGATCTCCCAATACTATACCACTGTTTCTTTTTCCTTTGATCCTCTTTACAGCCCTTCTATTACTTATATCTATACTGGGCATAACCTTCATTTTACCACCTTCTCTATATCAACAATTACAATATCTCTAGCTCCATTTACCTTAGCTTTTAATATAACCTCAGGTAAGTCATTTTCATCTACCACTGTTATTACTTCCCATGTATCTGATTTGCTTAGCTTTGTAATTGCAGGTGCCAGCATTGCTGGTAGAGTTGAAAGGACATTGGTTAGATATTTATCAGGAACATTCATAAATAACATCTTTTTACCCTTTGCAACAAGCACCCCCTTAATCATTGTAACGACAAGTTCAACTTTATCTGAATTAGGATTTTTCATCCAGTTTTTAGAAGCTATTAATACAGCATAGGTATCCATAACCGCATCTATAGGTTCTAGTCCATGGATCTTAAGCGTTGTACCAGTACTCATTACATCGATAACTGCATCAGCCGCTCCTAGATATGGCATAACCTCTGCTGCCCCACTGATTCTTACTATCCTTGCTCTAATTCCCTTCATAGATATATATCTTGTAGCTATATTTAGATATTTTGTAGCTATTCTGATATCAAGACCTTTTCTTACTAAGTCTTCTACATTGTTAATACCTCGATTCCTAGGTACAGCAAAAACTATTTTTGCCTTGCCAAAATCTAATGGGATTATCTCATCAACATCAGCACCACTTTCAATAACATAATCATGACCTGTTATACCAAGTTCTGCACCTTCGTTTTCAACAATATATGGTATATCTTCTGGACGAACCATAACTATCTCTACACCACTCCAATTGGTTGGTAAAATCAATGCCTTTTCATCGATTGCTGCAAATCTTATGCCTGCCATTTGAAGAAGTTCTATTGCTGGTTGCTGTAGTCTACCTTTATTTGGTATAGCTATTCTCATTTTAATTCACCTAAAATCTTTATAACCATTTTACACACCTCTTCATCACCTATGCCAATTCTATATAGATTGTCAGCAACACTCTTAATCAATATTCCATGCCTTAGCATATGGCCTCTTAAATCTCTCATATCTTTAACAAGTAGGAAATTCGTTAAACTTCTATATACCTTAAATCCAAGCTTTTTAAGCTCTGCATACATCCATTCCCTTAATTCAATTATTTTAGAAACAACTTTATCAACGTAATCCCTATTCTCCAATGCTGCAATACCTGCTGCTAAAGATGGTGTTGGTATATCAAAAACTGTATATGGTTTAGACAACATCTTTACCACATCTCTATGAGCTATTATATACCCTAACCTAAAACCAGCAAGGCAAAATGCTTTGCTAAGGCTTCTAACAATTATTAAGTTAGGATACTCTTCTACCATAGGAGCTAAAGTATAATTGCTAAATTCATAATATGTTTCATCAATAACTATAAAACCTTTTATATTCTCTACAAGAGCTAGAAGAAGTTTTCTATCACCTTTAAGTATAGGTGCCCCTGTAGGATTATTAGGATCGACTAATACAATCATATCAGCTTTACTTGCATTTCTTATAAGTTCTTCAAAATCAATGCACCACCAATCACCACACTCAAAAGAATTTATAGAGATTACATTGAGCCCTCTTAACGAGGCCAAAATAGGTATCATACTAAATGTTGGTGTAATAAACTCTACTATATCTCCTGGCTCAACTAGATTATAGAATATTGCCCTCAATGCATTATCTGCCCCTATAAATGGATATACATTCTCTGAACTAACATTATTGTATTCTCCTAAAAGTTCCCTCAATCTATTAAATGTATTTGCACTTGGATAATAGTTAGAACTATATAAATATCTTATAACAGCTTCAATAACATGGGATGGTGGAGGCCATGGACATTCATTTAAATGGAGCCTTATACCTTCCTCCTCTACATGCTTATAGCTATCATGGTTTAATAACCATGGTTTAAACTTTTTCTTAATATCTATTAATGCAATCCAGGATCCCTATAAAGATTTGTATAGTTTAAATTTCCAAGTAGTTTTAAAAATTTATATGAAAAGCAAATTTATCACAATTATATAAACTATTGAACGAGTATTTGATAGAAGTTGTTATAAGAAAATTTTAAATTTGCATATGGTGTATATATTTATGAGGTTTATCTATATGTCTTCTACCTCAATACCACGTAACGAACTCATAGAAATTATAAAATCCAATAACATGGTTGAAGAATTTGTGAATTGGCTTAGAAATAGTAAGAAAATAGATGCTGATCCTATATCATTAAAAGATGTTGACTATAATCTGTTACTAGAGTTTGTCCAATCAAAGGGATTGCTTAAAACTGAAACATTAACAGAATTCGAAAATGCATCGAGAGATGATGACGATATTTTAGACGATTATATTAAAAACATAGAATCCACAAAACCTAAAAAAATCAGAAGAAAAACCTAATTAGAAATAATAAAGCTGTGATATAGAGATGAATAAGACCATAGATCTATCAATGGTATTGAAGACACCACCTGTATTCCCAACATATCCTTAATCAATAATTCATAAATGGACTACAGTAATAGAACATGGATACTATTCCGATATAATAATGCTGGCAGATCATATAGGAACATATATTGATGTCCTAATACATTTTATAGCAAATGGTACTGATACCGATGAATCACCACTTGATAGATTCATCTGCAAGGGTATTACTATAGATCTATTAGATTTAGCTCTAAAAGCTAATATTACTGCTGAAATAATTAAGAGTAGATTAAAGACTCATTAAGCTAGGAATTGGTTGGATCATAATAATATATACTGGGTATGACACTAAAGCAGGAAGCGGTGAATGGTTTAATCACCTAGGTTTAGATGAAAGTGTAACACTGTTTCTTGTGGATAAAAAGTTAATAATGCTGTAGATATAGATGCTTTTAGTGTTGACTATTTGCCTTTCCCTGTACATAAAACTCTCTTTTCTAATAACATTAAAATATATGAGAACCTAACTAATGTGAAAGAACTTATTAATGTAAAGGAATTACAGTTTATAGGTATTCCTCTAAAAATGTACAAAGGGTCTGTAAATCCTGTAAGAGCTATAGTCTATATCATATTCATATGATATGAATAGTAAAGTTGTTAGTATATCAATGTATCTTATTATCTAGGCCTAGACATGCAATGAATTTCTTTGAATTATATAGCGTTGCAGAGTTTTTATATTGAATTGTTTGCTTATCAAAAACCTTAATCTTTGAGAATGTAATGGAATAATACTTAAGAAGTTTTATAGCTATATGAAATGCGTTGATACTTCAATAGCCTATAAAGTTTCATAAGAAAATATATGTAGATGTAGTGGAATATGTATTAAGTGTAATTAGTGATGTATCTAGTCACAGGCCTAAGAAAATTTGTTATAGTTTTTTAAATGGTATTGGAGATTCTTTTATTGTGTATTTCTCCATATAACCTAGTTTGAATTGGTTTAACCCTTGCTCTACTCTATCCAAACCAATACTTCTAAATATACCTTTTATTGTCTCTGGCATAATAGGATATAATAATAATGATGCAACTCTTATAGATTCTAGTACCGTATATATTGTTTTATTTGGTTTGTCTTCTTTCCAAGGCTCCTTTCTATTCATATATGCATTTGTTTCATGCAGCACATCAAGAACATATTTTACTGCATTGCTAATCTCTAAATTATTATAATACTCTATTGAATTCAACACCAATTTTTCTATACCCTCAGCAAACTCTCTATCTAGCTCACGAATAACGACACCATCAAGAGATTTTATGGCAAGTGATGTTGCTCTTCTTACGAGATTGCCATAGTTGTTAAGCAGATCTCCAGTATATATAGAGTCGTAGATATCCCATGAAACTTCAACATCTTTGTCATAATTAGCTATTTTGGCTATTATAAATCTTACAACCTCTGGATTGCCATATCTTTTAACCATATCATCTATAGATATCACATTACCTAAACTTTTACCCATTTTTCGACCTTTTACAGTTAGATATGAATGTACAACCAGTTTTTTAGGTGGTGGTAAATCTAGCATTGCCAACAATGAAAACCATATAGCGGTGTGGAACCATAGAATATCTTTACCTATCAACTGTATAGAGTTTTTCCAATATCGTTTAATTCTTTCTAGATCCTTAGGATATCCTAGACCTGTTAAATAGTTTAACAATGCATCTATCCATACATAAACAACATATCTATTATCGAATGGCAATTCTATGCCCCAGCTCACTCTACTTTTTGGTCTAGCTATTGAAAGATCCTGTAAACCTTCAATCTCAACTTTTGCAGCTACTTCATCTCCATAATGCTTCGGATACACTATATCTCCGTCTCTTAATACCTTAAGTATGTAGTCCTTAAACATTGAGAGCTTAAGAAAGTATGTGTCTTCTTCAATATATTCTAGAGGTCTTTGATGGATGGGGCAAGTCGGTGTGTTGTTTACATTGATGTATTCGCTTTCACTATAAAACTTTTCGCATGCTGTACAATACCATCCTCTATACTTCCCACTATAGATGTATCCTTTATCCCATAGCTTATTAACGACATATTTTACAAGTTCTTCATGTTCATGTTCAGTAGTTCTTATAAATCTGCTATAACCTATTTTCAATACCTTCCAATATTCCTTAAATATCTCAGCCATTTGATCAACAAAATCTTTTGGATTCACCCCTTTTTTCTCAGCCTCTCTTTGAAGTTTAGCTCCATGTTCATCAGTACCTGTTAAGAAATATGTATCGCATCCTAAAAGAGAAAACCATCTAAAGATTATATCAGCTAAAACAGTGGTATATGCATGACCTAAATGAGGCTTATCATTTGGATAGTAGATAGGGGTGGTTACATATATATAGCATTTCTCATGGCCTATTTCTTCAATATTGTACATATCGAGTCACACTATCTCTATACTCAAATTTAGTACTATATTTATCAAGTATTTCAACTTTATTAGCTTACAAAAACCTTAACATAGATATGTAAACCTAAAAGCTATTAGATTATTAATTAAGTATATATGAGGAAAGCTTATGAAGCCATACATAGTTCGATTCGTATCTCTAGAAGCTGGTAAAGGCAAAACATATATAGCATCATCAGTTCTAGCTAAGCTAAAGCTTAAGGGCTATATTATTGCAGCTATTAAACATGCTGCACACGACATAGATATCAAAGGGAAAGATAGTGATAAATACATTGAAGCTGGAGCTGATATTACCATAGCTTCATCACATAAATTAGGTGTCATATATTATAGTAAATGGATAGACTCTCTAGACTATATTTTAGGATTTATTAATACCCCTATAGTTATTGTAGAGGGTTTTAAAGGGTATGAAAATAGCGATGTAGTGGCTATTATCGATAGTATTGATGAATTTAAGGATTTATCTAAATATGTAAAGGGGAATCTCATAGCTATTATATGCAGCAATGAATCTCTTATTAAAGCTAGTAATGAAACAAATGTCAAGATTTTTAATAAAGATGAAATAGATGAGATAGCTTCATTTATAGAGCTAAGAGCCTTAAAGTTTCTAGAAAACCAACTTCCACAATCTAATTGTGGTCTTTGCGGATTTGAAACATGTTCAGCATTTGCAAAAGCATATGCAATTGGTAAAGCAAGTCTATGCCCAGTGATATCAGATATTAGACTAGTTATAGATTCAAAGGATATACCTTTGAATCCCTTTGTAAAAAATATTCTAAGGTCAACTATAAATGGTTTTATTAACTCTCTTAAAGGTGTACCTCAACAAAGAAAGAGAATATCAATAGAGGTTGTCATTTGATCATAGCTCAATTTAGAGAATTTTTTATCTGATATTCCTTTACCATATTTATCTGCAATTCATAGGATATTAGATCTTTATTTTTACCTATCTTAGCTAAATCAAATGTTTTAAAATGAGTAGCGTTGAGATGGATGTTTCTTTGCTTCTATGTATAGATTATCGATAGATGCTGCACTATTATCTGAGGGTTTAATACTCATCATTATTTCAGTAAGGATGCGTTTCTTCATCTCAATAACTAAATGATTTTTATAGATATAAAAATTCTTTTTACTTTATTATATATCATAACCTATCTGATATAGTTATCTATGCTATTAATTTGTATTCTGTAAGATTTATATAGCTCCACAATTATTTTTGAAGCTTGTGTTGCATGTAGATTCTCCAGAATAGTCTTCGTGGAATATATGGATTTGCATCTATGCCAAGCCTTTTCAGCATATTGGCTTGGTTTTTTGTTACTAAATATTGTTTATAGTATTCTACTGCTTCTTTACCATATCTATACATAAACTCTATATAAGCTTTATATGATAATTTATCTGCCTCTTTATTCATCTCTCTTGGAATCCAGCTAATTCGTGCATTTCGTAACATACTTAAAAGCTCTAATGTTTTTTCATATAGCGGTTTTAGTTTTTTAGATCGAACTCTATATACCCCATTAACCTGGTTAATAATAAGTTGGCTATCTCCATATATTTCAACAGCTTCTCTTATACCTAATTCTATTACCTTCTCAAGCAGTTTTATTAATGCATAATACTCAGCTATATTATTAGAGGTTTCATCACCAAACATACCCGCACCTATAACACCATAACCACTTGCAATCTTTACATCATCTCTATATATAACATAACCATATGTAGCAACACCACCTGGATTTACAGGTTCGCATAGTCCATCAAAATATGCTTTTATCATAATATCTCCAACAATAGATTTAATCTACCTAAAAAATCTTTCTTACTGTCTCCTAAAACTTTCAGAATTTTTATTCTGATCTCTTCCCAATCAAAGCATAGAAGTTTAGAACAGCAATCCAGCTTGTAAAAAAGCCTTTTAGTATATTATGTTAAAACCTCTTAAACATTTCAAAAGCAGATTTACTTAGCTACTAAATATAGAAGTGATGTGATTGAACCCGGGTCTGAAGAATGATGATCGGTGCAAACACTGATCCATGCTTATAACACACTGAACAAAATACCCTAATCTATTGAGTCATTGTATTAGATATTCTTCTATGGAATACACCAATTAATAGAAATATGTAATCTGATCTAAATAAGGATTTGTATTAAAACTCATTATTTTCGCTATGAATAGATAGTATAAAATAGAGGCTTATAAAGAACCGCCATAAAATAATACAAATAAATTAAATATCACAAATAATATAGTTCCAGAACTTTAATATAAACTATTCCTAGCATAGCCTTATCCACCATAGACCTTTAATACATATTACCATAAAAATAATCAATAGTTTTCCACAATAGATATAGAATATGGTCTTTAACAGTTACCTCTTCACTATCCATTAGATATATCAAAGTTCTCATAACTTCTTAAACATAACTTCATTAACTTTATTACCACAATTAACAGTTTTTGTCTAAACATAGTATATAATAGTAGATAATATATAGTGTGATCTAAGGTACTTCTTCCTCTTAATCCACACTACAGAATATTCGAGCACTATAGAAGAGTTCCAACATTACATACAATACATTGTATATAATAGTGCTTAAGAATTATTGTAGAGATTGGAAGTAAGCTCCTTCACCTTTCTATTGTGTGGCGGGCCCGAGGGGATTTGAACCCCTGACCACCGGCTTAGGAGGCCGGCGCTCCATCCTGGCTGAGCTACGGGCCCATGTTATAGTAAATTTAGTTTGGCTTTAAGTGTTTTTGAGGTGTTTTTATGTTGCTTAGATTTATGATGTTTTAGAGCTAGTATATCGTTTTTAGGTTATTATATTATCTATGATTTTATGGTTGTTTTACCTTGGTGTAGTTAATGTCGTGGGTTGTGGATTTTAGATAGAATGTTTTTGGTAATTATTGATTAATCCTAATAACCTTAAATATTTAGGTAGTAGTAAACTACATGCTGAAAATTGTTTGTGATTTAAGGTGTGTATGTTGAGGCCTATAGTTTTAATACCGTTTGCATCTGAAGTGCATGGAAAGGAGTATTATGTAGGTGTACTTGAAGTATTTAAATCGTATTTTAAAAGATATGGTATAGAGTTCCATGACGGTATAGTAACTAGCAACAGTGATATAGAGGCTGTTTCAAAGAAATATTCATATTTTATTCCAATAGCACTTATACTTACTGGTGGAACAAGTAGACTGATATATGATTTCGTGATGAAGGCTCAATTAGAAAGAATATTCATAGTTTCTCATAGTGAACACAATAGCTTAGCTTCAGCTATTTCAGTAAGAAGTAGGTTGGAAAATGAAGGTGTTTCTGCAGGGCTTTATTATTGTGTAAATCCATATAGCATAGAATGTAGAGTTGTTATTGATAGGGCAATGAATATAGCTAGAGCTTTGGCTAATATAATAGGTTCAAATATAGGGATAATAGCTGATAGAGAACGTGAGGAAATAGATGAAATATTTGAATCAAAATTTGATGCGACAATAAACATAGTTTCTTTTGAAGAATTTGAAAAAGAATGCAAAAACATCAGCAATAATATAATAGATGAAACAGTTAAAGAGATTAGAAATAAAATAGTATTTGAAGACATAGATAATAAGATCAGAGAAGTAACTCGACTCTATATTGCTCTAAAAAATATTGCGAAAAACAGAAAATTTGATGCTATTACAATAGACTGTTTTCCATATATAGCAAGATATGGTGTAACTCCCTGTATACCCTTAGCATTATTAAATTCTGAAGGTATTATCGCAGGATGTGAAGCCGATTTAACATCAATCTTAGGATTAATGCTAGCTAGGTATATCACAGGTAAAAGCGGTTGGATAGGCAACTCTGTATCGTTCAATTCTAAACACGCTATATTCGCACATTGCACAGCTGCACTCGACATTATGGAAAACCCAGTCACAATATCACATTTTGAAACAGGTAAGCCATATGCTATAACAGGGGAAATGGCATCAGACACTATAACTTTAATATCTATAGGCAGAGAATTCAACCTCGCCACAATTGCAAAAGGCAGGATAATAAAATCAGGTCTACTGGGATACGCTACTTGCAGAACTCAGATTCTAGTAGAATTTGACTATAACGTAGAGGAAATCCCTCGATATGCACCAACAAATCACCATGTGATTATAGCAGGAGACCACATAGCAGAACTTAGAGATATAGGCTATATGCTAGGAATAGATATAGTAGAGTACAAAGATGTGATGTGATACTAAAATGAGTTTAGCAAACGAAACAAAACCTAGAAAATTTTACTATCTTCTACATCCACGTCCAGTAGTTGTTATAGTTACTCAATGCCCTGAAGGCAAAGTCAATGCTATGCCTGCTTCATGGATTACACCAGTTTCTGAAGAGCCTCCAACAATTGCAGTAGCCATAGATAAGTCGTCATTTACTTCACAATGCCTTGAACATAGCAATGAAGCAACAATAAACATTCCATCGCTTAACTATGTAGAGCTTCTATATAAGCTTGGAACAGTTTCTGGAAGAGAAGTAGATAAGGTTAGTGAATTTAAATTGAAACTAATAAAAAGTAAAATAATATCAACTCCTAGATGGGCAGATGCAATAGGATGGCTTGAAGCAAAAGTAAACAGATATATAGATATAGGTGATGCTCGTTTATATATATTTGAAATAATTGAATATGGTATTCGCAAAGATGTTGGCAATGAATGGGGGTGGAATGTATATAAAGCTAATCTAGTACATCATGGAATAGGAAAAGGTTTTTACACCATAGGAAGACCAATAATTGCTAAATAACATATTTATCTCACTTTTGAAATAAAGTGATGAAGATAGTAAGCTTAAAGTAAATCACATTCATTATTTCAGCTCCATCAGTATAAAAGATTATTACAAAAAATACTGTGCAAAATCTAGGATTCTTTATTTAATAATTGTCTCACAGTTTTTCTTACAGCATCATAAGAATTCATTGAAGGGGTCCATCCCTTTGATTTTAACTTACTTATATCAAGCAACATAAACTTCACATCTCCTAGCCATCCCCTACCATCTATCGTAGCGGGTTTAAAGATGTAGCGAACATTATCAAGACCCATTTCTTTCACAACAATATCCGCTATTTCTCTAACCGTAATCCAGTCACTGTTTCCTATGTTATATATATCATAATTTGCAACTGACGGTAGAACTTTCAATGCTAAAAACAATGTAGCATCTACAGCATCATAGACATGAAGATAGCTTTTTCTTTGAGTTCCATCACCTAAGATCTCCAATTCTTTTGGATTTTGCTTTAACTTATTTATAAAATCTACTATAACCCCATGACCACTACGAGGACCAATAATATTAGCGTATCTTACAATAAGACATTTCATGCCATATAATTTAGAGTAAGATATACAGAGATACTCAGCAGCAAGTTTAACTGCCCCATATATTGATATAGGTTCAAGCGGATGATAATCTTCAGGCGTTGGTATTATCTTAGCATCACCATAAACCGTTGAACTGCTAGCAAATACGAGCATCCTAGCATCGCTTTTTCTACATGTTTCAAGAACATTAAATGTTACTACAAGATTTTCATTAAAATGTATATACGGATTTGTTACAGATATTCTAACCTCTGGATTTGCCGCCATATGGATAACCATATCTATATCTCTAAATTGTGATGTCCATTGATCATCAACATTCTTCAAATCAGCTTTTATGAACTTAAAATATTTTTTGTTAATATGCATTGATATGTTGTCTAGAGATCCAGAACTAAGATTATCTATAGCAATAATCTCATCAACTAATTTGTTTTTTACCATATAATCTATTATGTGACTACCAATAAAACCTGCTCCACCTGTAACAATAACTTTATTTAAATAATATTCATTCATTTTGTGATCCCTTCATCACAAATACTCAGTATGGCTAGGTTAAATCACCAAAAAAGTATAAATTAAAACCCTTAAATATTTAACTTTAAATGATTAATCTAGATAATTTCAGTCTAAGCTATTTATTTAAATCAACAACATATGAGACTCAATGTTAGAGACCCAGCTATAATCCTCTGGCACTTTTAAAGCTGCAGCAAAACTATTGCCATAGTATCCCTTCATTGAAAAAATAGTGACTACAAGTCCTTTATGATTTATCTTAAATCCATTACATGGTTCATGCCCTCTAACCATTATCTTTATATCCAATTTTTCTGCAATATCTTTCGAAATTCTCCATCCCCATAGTTTACCAGCCCCCCTATATATGTTATATGATAGATATTCGATATCCTCACTAGGGTCGCTCCACAATATATCCTCGAAATCTTCTTTACTTTCAATATTTAATATATCATCAATATTTGAATATCGACTTAGCCTAGTTAGAGGTGGCCCTCCATGAAAAGCCAAAATTTTTTTAGGTATATAGAGAAGTAATGGAAGAAATTCAAATATATTTAAAATCTCGTAATAAAGTTCTTGTCCATTGTGAATACCTAGATTCTCAATTAATTCTTGAGGAAAATCATGTGGATAAGGCTCCAAACCCTTAACAGGTTCATGGTTACCTCTCAACAATACTATATTATCTCTCCATTCAAGCTTCATTATGAAAAGCAATGTTAAGGTTAGTAGCTGATTAGGTCCTCTATCTATGTAATCACCAAGAAATACCAACTTCAATGCATTATTATTTAAATATTCTATTACATTGAGCTTTGCCATTAACTCTATCAAGGTGTATACGTCACCATGGATATCTCCAAAGAATACTATTGGCTTAGATATATATTCCCTTATTGAATTCTTTTTACCGCGAATATTGAATTCAAATTCAAGTATGTGTTTAACCTCATTAAATATTGATCTAAGCTTGTAAACATCTTTTATAGAGTTCTTGGCTATATATAAAAGCTCTTCTAGGTTTCTCATTATAAATACCTTTAAAATTAGAGACACTGAGTATATATCTCTACAGTGCAAAATATTTTAAATATTAATCATGGTTGCTAGATAGGTATTGCTTTTAAAAGTGGGAAGAATTCAATATTAATTAGCTTTAAGATTTAATATGGTGATAAAATTTATGGCTTTAGTAAGAGCATTAGCTTTACATATTCCAGTCCAAGATAATAAATGGAATGTCGAAGTAATTACAAGAACTTCTATTGAATTATTAGATAGGGTTACCATGTGTTGTAGAGATATCAGGTATAGTCCTTGGACTTGGAGAATGGTATTGCCTCCTTTATCCAATGCTATTGCTTATCAAGATATTAGAAAAATAATTACAGATATTTCCAACAGTTTTACAAATGTAAAGATATTAATAGCATTACCCATTAAAATAAATAGCCCATATATAAACAAGATTATCGACATAATTAATGAAAATGATAATGTTTACAGCAGTACTAGTTGTGATGATGAATATTGTATATATAAAACTATTGAAAGCATATATAGAAGATTCAAAGATATGGATGTAAATGTTTATACAAACTTTGCATTAACTTTTGGTTCATGGGTTGAGTCACCTTATTTTCCTGCTACAGCTAATATCAGCAATGCTATAGGTTTTAGTATTTCTTTAAGATATGTAGATCTTATTAAGAGAAGTTTGATAGATAACAATAAAGATGTTCTTTCCGAGTTCATTCTAGAGATTGATAAAATTTTTAGATATGTATCCAATTGTTCAAATATACCGTATCTCGGTATAGATGTCTCTCTTTCTCCCTGGATGAAAGAAAGCGTTGCTGAAATAATTGAACTTTTAATAGAAGATAAACTAGGGTCTATAGGTAGTTTTAATGCTATATCTACTCTAAATATGTATATAAGGAAACTAGTAGAAATGTTTAATATTACATCAATAGGATACAATGAAGTTATGTTACCTGTTGCCGAAGATTCAATACTAAATGAACGCGTGAAGAATGGCGAAATAAAATTAAGAGATCTGATGAGCTTCTCTCTCTTTTGCGTACCTGGTGTTGATATGGTAGCTTTACCTTACTTCATCAACTTTAAAATGTTTTTACTAGATATACTAACTATCTATAAAGTAAAGAGAGCTAATATCGCGTTAAGAATAATCCCAACAGATCTAGAAAGCGGAGAAAAAGTAACTCTAAAGCGTTTTGGAGACACCTATGTCATTTTTATATGAATTGTATGGGATGATACATGGGTACTATATTTCCAGAACTAGAAAAGGCTATACCTAGGCTTTTAAAATTTATAAATTATAAAATTGAAAGTGAAAAAGTAAAAATTATAGATATGGTAAAGAGATTTAAATGGTATAGCAACTATAATAAGGATATCAATAAATGTGCAGCTATAGGTGTAGACTCTAGTTTCACTATAATTGAATCTAGGATAGGAATAATATATGTTATTCAAGGTATATCAATAAAACAAATATTTGATGGTTCAGCCATAAAAATTAAAGATTATATCAAATTTTATGATATAGGTCTAATATCTATCCAATCTAATAGTGTAAGTAAAATCATTAGAAGATCCACATATAAAAGAGTTTTATCAACATATGCATATTTATTAGAACTTCAATCCGTATATGATTTGTTAAAAAACGAGTCCATAGATATAGTTTTATTTGATGGCTCATTAATTTCATTCTTAATGCAGAGAGAGTTCAAAAGTATAGTGGCACTTATAAATAGTGTTGAAAATTCTATGGATATTAATTTTAAAGATGTCTTAGTAAAGAAAATAAATTTAATTAAAGAATTGAATAAAATAGCTAACATAGTTTTTGTAGCTAAATCAAGCAATGCTGGCTTCTATACCAATGGTATCTATCCAGATCTTTACATATTTGAACTAGCTAGACTCTTTAGAATAGAACCATACTATAGAACTGGATATTCAATGCCAATAACAATAAATGTTGATAAAACATTGAGAAACTTCTTAGGAATTGACGATACTTATGAAATAGATTTCTTTACAGTAACCTATTCGAGGTTTATAGATAATGCTCCTACATTCCAGCTTTCATTTCTAGATAAATTAGATGAAGAAGCAGTAAATAAAAGATTTTCATTTATAAAAATATTCTCACCCTCAGGTTACCCCATACCTTTAGAATATTCCCATAGAATTAGCAAATTAACTAGAAGTAGTTTAATAGATATATTCATAAAACTTGGTATTCCAATAGCAAGTGGTAGAGAACTTATAGAATTATCATAAAATATTAAGTCAACCTTGTATACATTTAACATTTTTTAATACATCATCTATATATTCTTTAAAGTAATTTGCAGGAATATAGCCTATAAGTTCGTCAACCATTCTTCCATCAACTAACACAATTGTTGTAGGCGTAGAATAAACATTAAACATCATTGCTATCTCAGGAATATAGTCAGCATTTACTTCAATGAATGCTGCTTTATTATTATATTGTTCTGCAATGCGATAGAATATAGGTTTAAATAATCTACAGTATGGACAATATGTTGTTGTTATTAATACAAAGGTTATTCTGCAACTTTCTAGAGCGTTTATAAATTCTCTATATGATCTAACATATAATGCACCCTTTAATGATGTGTTGCAACATGCATTACTCTTCAGATCTATATTCTTGCTGTATTCTTGCGATATTCTGTCAATTATTTCAGATATATCTGAATTAATTTCATTATCCTTAATCATTTACTACACCTTCTTGAGTTAACTACACTTTCTTGGGATAAAAATCTAACTGTAGTAACATTAAATTTGATGAAATTGTATTAAAAGTAAAATTGTTAAGTATTATAAGCTTATTTAATACTTAAAAGCAGAGTAATAAGGGGTTTTGTTAGTGGAATTAAAATATTATAAGGAATTGATTAGCAAGTTGGATTTACTTGCCTCTATTACAGCAATATTTGGTACAACGTTAAGCTATGTTGATATAACTTCATTAGCAAGTAGATACTATGTTTCTGTTCACGATGTTTTACTTCCTGTAGCAATAGAGGATAAAATAAATCTAACATATAAAGCATTTCTTGAACCCATAGCTAATATATATCTACATGAACATAAAGTTTATGCAATTATAAAGAATTCTAAGGAGTCGTATTTCTTAGACAATACTCAATGGAACCGAATATCTGTAATTGATTTAATGCAAAATGAAAAATTTACAGCTATAGCAGCAGCTTCTATTGCAGAAAAAATGTATCTTCTACCTACTGAAAAAGGTATAGCGAGAATACTTCCTAGTAATTTAAAAACCTATGTAGATACAGCATATAATATGATTAAAAGAATTAGAGATGATTATCATGATATAATGCAACAAATAGAGAATAATAAATATCTATACCTATCAGGTAGCAAAAAACCTATAGAGATAGTTTTATGGCTTAAAAAGGCTTCTGCAGACAATATTAAGGAAATATCTTATGTCAAAGGGGTTAGCTTAAGAGCGTTTAAAGTATCCTTTATAGATTATGAAATAGAAATAAAAATATATAGAATTGAATCAGTGATAGAAGCTGTAAGAGCATTGGAAAAATTTATCACATCAAATGTCTTAGCATCGATGTATAAAAACATAGAAAGAGCAATAAAGATATTACTTACAGCAATTAATATTATCGGCTAGCTTCAACACGAATCTATAATGGTGGTCTCAATACTTGTAAGCATATTATCGGGATTCAAGAACCATGCTTTATATTCTCCATCAATATTTAAAATCAGCCATGGTATGTTCCATAGCCTCATATTGGTGAGGTCTTTAATACTTGGAGTTACATCATTAATTGTATGAGAATGTATTATAGTAACTATATCTTTTTCAGTATTTCTAATAATTTTATAGATGTTATAGTAACATGTAGAATCTATTAGAAATTCGTATCTAGGATTTTTAGAAATATTGTTACATAACTCTATATGACTAACATATATACCATTTTCTTGCATTGTTCCTAATCCTATTCCAACAATCTCTATATATTTATATGTTTTAGCATAATTTAGTATTCTTTTGAATTGCGATCCACATATAAACAATTTAAATATCTGTTGTATATTCTTCAGCAGACAACCCCCTCTCGCTTTAAAGAACAAAACCATTAGTTATAAAATCTTTTATTTCTAACATAATGATGCCATAACTTAATAATTCATTTATTACTCTTTCAGAGTCTATCTTATTAACACCTTTTATAGCATCTATGAGAATGAATGTTTGATACCCTAAGTTTATAGCATCAATTGCCGTAGCTTTGACGCAATACTCAGTAGCTACACCGCATATAAATACACGCTTTACTTTTCTAGCTTTTAATATAGAGTCTAATTCTGTTGAATCAAAACCGCTATATGCCTCTTTATTCTCATCAGTAGCTTTAGAAATCACAATGGTATTAGAAGGTAGTTCAAGAAGAGGATGAAACTCAGCACCTTTTGTATTCTGAATGCAATGGGGAGGCCAAGGTCCTCCACGTATATTAAAAGAAATATGATTTGAAGGATGCCAATCACGTGTCGCTACAATAGTTCCTCCAAAATCTTTGAATAGCTTTATATATTTATTTATAATTGGAATTATTGTATGTGCATTTTCTATGGGTAATGCTCCACTAGGCATAAAATCATTTTGCATATCGACAATTATTAAAGCATCTACGGATCTAATTTTTATTATTGCCACTGTTAACCCTATAGGTAAAATTGTATGAAGGTTTTTATAGCTATATTACACAATAACAGATTATAGATGTATTTACAGGGGTTTTTATATGCAAAATAACAGTGCAAAAGGATATGATTTTTTACCACATACAGCCGACATAATGATAAAGTCTTGGGGGGAAAGCTTAGAGGAGGCATTTGCTGAAGCTGGTAAAGCATTATTTGAAATAATTACGGATACAAGCAAGGTTAATCCCTCTATTGAGATAAATATAAAGGTATGTGGTTATGACTTAGAAAACCTGCTTTATAAATGGCTTGAAGAGCTGCTTTATTATCATGATTCTCAGAACTTGGTATTTAATATGTTTCAAATAATAGGCATAGAAGAGAATATTACAGATAATGAAAAACAGTACTGTTTGTATAGTAAGGTCTTAGGGGAACCATTTGATAGAAATAAACATGAATCTAGAACTGTTGTTAAGGCTATAACATATCATCAGATGAAAATTTGGAAAGAGCATGATCTATACTATTTAACAGTTGTTGTAGACATCTAATGCTAGTTCTCTGCATTTAAATACAAAGACTTTGTAATTATAAATCAATTCTTTGACCTGTAATATCTTAGGTATTTTAGTTTCTTCTCTTTTTAGATAATAAGAATTTTTTATAACACTATGGTGGAAGTCTATAGAAGAGTTCATCTACTAGATACTTTACATCATCTTCTCCTATCATAGATATCAAGCATTTATCTATAGAATTGAGTATAGAACTACGACTATTTAGATTACTATACTTTCCTAGATACCATATAACAGAATCTATATGAAGAGATGGTATAGATGAAAGCAAAGAAATTTTTTGCCATATTTTTCTAATAGTATTAGATATTTTTAATAATTTTGATGCATTTATATCATTCTCATTTAAAATATCGAGAAGACAAGAAAGATAAGTGATTAAAGCAACTCTTCTATCTACAGGAATGGCAATAGTATTAGGTAGCACTATATCAAAACCTTTTGATTTTAATTCATAATAAAGCATCTTTATACTAAATACAACAGTTTTTGAATTTGGATTATTATTTAAACATTTTGCTGTATATTTTGCAAGCAATCCAAATTCATGGTTATCAATATATCTTACAACTTCGTTGCATCTTTTAATTCTTCTTAATCTATCAACTTTTTGATTTATCATTATTCTATTATATTTCATTGAAAAATCTATAACTAAATCTACTGCGTCTTTAAAATCACTTATATTTACACACTTCTCTGAAACGTATTGTGCAAATATAACCCAGAACTTTTCGCCATGGTACATAAGTCTATAACTAACAAGCGAATTTAAATAAAGTAAATATTTAGAAATTTGTGGACATAGCATAGAAAGTTGTTTAGCAACATGAAATTGCATATCACAGACTTCAATCATTTTTATTTTATTAATGCCTAGAATCTTAAATACATTTGATATCGTCTCAATTCTATCATAGTTTATCCTATACCTCATACCACTATCCCTCGCATTATAGCTTCACACCATATTGTTCTTGAGAACTATTTTGATTTTTATATAGGTTTATATTGGTTAATGCTAAGCAAAAAATGCTTACAAGCCCATCAATAAATACAAACATCTAACAAGAGACCTTAAGAGCTCACTGCCTGGGATAAGAGGTTCAGCTTCTATATGGTTGTTTTATTTTCATTGTCTTATCTTCAATCCTTCGATAATTCTTAAAACTCATCTACTTTAGAGATCGTAAAGCTACTGAAATTCTATATCTCATGTTATGGTTTTATTATTATCCTTGGGAAGAGTCCTCCTAAAATACTATGTATTGTTTTTAAATAAATACATTAAATTTATAGAGATTAAATTATGATGATTCATTGTTTGATCTTTAAGGTTTTTAATGCACTTCTAAATAAAATATAAAAATCCTCAAATATGATGTCTTTTAGCAATGGTCTCTCAAATCTAAAGGTTCTAATTTCATTAACATTTATATTCATAACATATGTTTCTTCTTCATAATATTTTAATGTATAGAGTATATTGCCTAGAGGATCTACTATTACTGATGCTCCACCTAATCCAAATCCTCCATCAAAACCCACACTATTTACCCATATAAAGTATGAACTATTTTCTAAAGCTCTAGCTTGTGAAACTATATGAAATAATTGTATTGATGTGTCAGGTGCTGCTGATATATTTATAAATATCTTCACACCATTAAGCATATATATTCTAAATATTTCTGGATAGAAAATATCATAACATATAGTAATTCCTATTTTGTATCCCTTAAATATCCAAGGACTGAAATAACCCCTATATGACTTAAACCAACGACTCTCATCAAATGGACCAAAAGTAGGTATGTGTCTTTTTCTATATATATAGATGTTGCCTTTATCATCTATAGCTAATGCAGAGTTGTATATACATCCCATATCCGAATACTCTGGGAATCCAACAATAATACCTATTCTATTCTTAGATGCGATTTGCTGCAACTCTTTAATTGGATTCGAATCCATTGTTAAAGCAAATCTATATATAAGATCATTAACTGAATAACCAGTTAAAAACAATTCTGGAAAAATATAAAGATCTGCTGAAACCGATGATACAACATTTTTTATTCTCTCTAAATTGGCTTTTATATTACCATTTAAAGATTCAATTTGTGCCACTGCTATACGTAAATCCATTAGATCACCACTACATTGTTTTACTAATTCATTAAGAAATTATAAAGATTTCAACGAGATAAGTTTAAAAAGATTTTTATCATAGTATCAATACGGCCTATAGACTATGGATAGACCTAGAATTGTTCCCATGTTAGATTATGGCTATGTTGTGAAAAGAATTTCACAGTTTTTAGAAGAAATGCTTATAAAAACACATACGAATGGCTATGTTATTGGACTTAGTGGAGGTATCGATTCAACTACTAATCTATATCTAGCTACAAAAGCTTTAGGTAGAGAAAAAATAAAAGCTTTAATAATGCCGGATTCAGAGGTCACCCCTAAAGAAGATATAGAAGATGCAATAAACATTGTAAAAATTCTAGGTATAGAATACTATTTATTTGACATATCTGAAATAATTAAATCATTTTCAAAAACATTGCCATTTTTTGATGAGAATCACAACATATCTATAGGAAATTTAAGAGCTAGAGTAAGAATGGTATCACTATATTACTTTGCAAATAGATTCAACCTACTAGTTATTGGTACAAGCAATAAATCTGAGATACTACTTGGTTACTTTACTAAATATGGTGATGGCGGGGCCGACGTTCTTCCTCTAGGTGATCTCTATAAAACCCAAGTAAGAGATTTAGCTAAATTTTTAGGAGTTCCTGAAAAAATAATATCTAAGCCAAGTAGTCCTAGATTATGGAAAAATCAGTTAACAGAAAATGAATTAGGATTAAAATACGAAGTTATAGACTCTATACTATATCTATACATTGATAAGAAAATGGATATTAAAAACATAGCACTAAGTTTAAATATAAGCATAGATAAGGTTATTAATATTATAAAAAGAATACATAAAAATGAACATAAGAGAAGACCTCCAATAATACCTAGACTAACCAAAACTAACATATATTATGACTTAAAATTACCTATCCATGTAGATGAAGAAGAGTATTAGATATGATGTAATGTAGCAAAACTGACTGATGATGAAGGGCTCAGAACTGAAATTCTATTTCATTAGATAGCTTCTTAACCTCTTCCATGTTATTTTAAGATCTTCAGGAATGACCTTAGTTCTTGCCAAAACTGGCATAAAGTTAGTATCACCATTCCATCTAGGGACTATATGTATATGTATATGTCCCTCAATTCCAGCACCAGCTGCTTTCCCTATATTAGCACCAATATTAAAACCGTGAGGATTATAACATTCTCTCACTGCATTTAATATTTTATTAAGGGTATTCATTAAATCTATGAGTTCTTCATTTGTCAAAAGCTCTGTGGATGATACATGACGCTTTGGTGCTATCATTACATGTGCATTGTTATATGGATAACGGTTAAGTAATGCAACAGTATAAGAGGTTCTATAAATAACATAGTTTTCTTCATCTGAACCATTTACAGCTTTACAGAATATACATTCGTTTGAATGCGATAATTGTATAACATATGACTGTCTCCAAGGTGCCCAAAGTATATTTAATTCTGAATCCATACTATTCTTCACCTAATACTACTAGCTTTAGTACTATTAGATATAAGGAGAAGCTGGGTTTAAATTGTTTAAATAACATTATAGGTAATGAAACCCTTAAGAAAATATACAAATAAAATATGTAATACTGTATATTAATACTGATATAGAAAGAAAAGTAACCATTGGAATACCCCAAGAAGCTATAATCATAGTTTCCTTAGGCATGTCTTTTAATTTTTCTCTCCATGATAAATCATCTTCATATATATTAAAGCTTATTCTGTCAACTTTTCCTGGAATAAATATTGGATAATAAAATCTTCTTTTAAATAATGTATCAATGTCTATTATTTTATGAAATACTATAAAATATATCTTTTTATATAATGGAAATCCTAGATAATTCAATACATTTACATGTCTTAAGTTGCACAATGTATTATAAATAAGAAAAAATAGCATAATTATCGTATATATTAAAAGAACCGTTATAATGGGTGGCATGATTAATATAATGTTATATATATTGATTATAATTGAAGAAAATTTCTTATGATATGCTATTAGATTAGTTAACTGTGTATATGGATACAAGGAAATAAATGTTATTATAGCAAGAAAATCTGCTCCTCCCATCAGTCTAAAAAGAAATACCATTATGGTTACAATGACAGCTATAACTATTGAAATAACTAAGGAAATTATCTGATATATTGATAAACCATTTACCGCCTTGTGAATCCCTAGAAAAATTCCAATAATAAGTGACGGTAGCCATATATATGGATTTATCTCACGAGTTCTCCAATCCATTATCCCAGCTATTGAGAATGTTATAACAGCTAAAATTACCCTTATAACTTCCTCTATCATAATTCTCATCAATTAAATAGTTGGAATAATCCAACTTTATATTTTTAACTATTTCTACATCTACTATATTTATTACCCACAATGTTATTCAGGGTCTCTAATTCCAGCCTCAGTAATCGCAAAAACAGCTTCACTCTCTGGTAAATGTGGAGCATCAACTATTCTAGCAATTCTTCTATTTCCTCTACTTTTCTTTAACTGCACACGGATCCCTGGCGCATGATAGAGAACATGCCCTCCTATAGCCACTGTTGGATCGCCATAAAACACATCTGGCCGTGCCATAACTTGATTAGTAACAACAACAGCAACATCATACAACTCAGCAAGCGACATAAGCTGATGTAAATGTCTATTTAGTTTTTGCTGTCTTAAAGCAAGGTTTTCTCTTCCTGGATATTCTGCTCTAAAATGACCTGTAATTGAATCTACTATAACGAGTCCTATACCCTCTTTTGGTATAAGGTCTTTAAGTTCCTCTACTACAGCCATTTGATGATCGCTATTAACTACTCTATTGTAATATATATTCTCCATTGCTTGATCAGGATCTAACCCTTGTGCCCTAGCCATTGATTCAATTCTTTCCCATCTAAATGTTCCTTCAGTATCCATATATACAGCTTTTTTACTTAGCCCTCCCTTTTCAGGAGGAAGCTGAACGTTAATTGCAAGTTGATGACATAATTGAGTTTTTCCGCTACCAAATTCGCCAAAGAACTCTGTAATTGTTTTAACCTCTACACCCCCTCCAAGGAGGGCATCTAGATTCTTACTACCAGTAGTAATCTTGGGGAGAGTTGCTCGCTCTTTTTTTATCTCAAGAGCTGTTCTGAAACCTAAACCTAGTGCATTTCTTGCTTGAGTAATAAGTTTCTGTATTGTAGGTAGAGGTATAGCTAGGTTTTGACTCAATTCTTGCGCATTAGCTGCAGCCAGTGCTTCAATTGTAGTTATCCCCATCTCTTGCAACTTCTTAAGTATGGTACTAGATATACCAAGATCTTCTAAACTACGAGCCTTACGCTCAGCCATCTATATCCCTATAAAAGCTTTTGCTAAATTTCCTAATATATTCTTTTGCACTTAACTGAAACTTTTCATATAAGAATCTAATATTTTGAAATGTTTTGATAAAAACAAATATTGCTGTTATAACTTCAAAAGCTAAATGTAGTTGCCCAAATATGATATCATGGTGTATAGAATGAAAATATTACTTATACATGCCAAGAATTTCTCATATAGAGCTAGAGAAAAAGCTATTGAGGAAGGAGAAGATATAGCATTGAGTGAAAGAGAGAAAGTATTTGAAAATGCATTAGTTGTTTTTACAACTGTTGAAGAAGAGGATGCTAAAAATCCTAATGAAGTTATTAAAAAAGCTGTTACTGAAATAATAGATATAGCTAAAAAAGTCAATGCCGATATCATCGTTATATATCCATATGCTCATCTATCATCTTCTTTAGCACCTTCAAAGATAGCCATCAATATACTTAACTCATTGTTATCTTCACTACTAGAAAACGGTGTTAAAGCTACAAAAGCGCCATTTGGATGGTATAAGGAATTTACACTTCACTGTTATGGACATCCACTAAGCGAGCTTTCCCGCCATATAACACATGGTGAAGAGGTTTCTAGGAGAGGCATCGAAAAGAAGTACTATATTCTTACACCAGAGGGCAATTTAATAAAACCTGAAGAATATATATTTACAGATGAAGATCTAGATCTCAAGATTCTTGTAGAAAAAGAGGTATTTAGAAAAGAACAGGAAGGAGGTCAAGGAAGAGTACAGTATTATTTAAAGAAATTTGGTTTCGAGTGGGAGGAATATTCTGATAGAGGTCACCTTAGATATGAACCCCACGCAACATTAATTTTAGAGGCTGTATCTCTTTACTCATGGCGTGTAGCAAATTCCCTGGGCATACCTGTCTTTAGAGTTCATGGTACAAATATGTTTAGTCTTATTGCTGAGCCTATAAGGCAACATGCTGAGTTATTTGGTGAACGTATGTATGAAATTAAAATGGACACGGATAGATTTGTACTTAGATTTGCAGCATGCCATCAGCAATTCTCTATATTAAAAGACTGGGTGTTAAGTTATAGAGATCTACCTATTGGGATGTTTGAAATAGCAGATAGTTATAGGTATGAGCAAAGAGGTGAGCTAGTACTAGGTTTTAGACTCAGAAGATTTCATATGCCAGATTTACACATATTGACTCGTAGTTTAGAAGAAGCTGAAAAGATGGCATTGATTGTTAGAGATAAAATTGTAGAAGAGGCTAGAAAGATTGGAAGAGAATATCTAGCAATATATAATGTAACTGAAGATTATTTAAATATGCACTTTGATAGTCTTGTAAACTTTGTAAAAAGAGAAGGTAGACCTGTTCTTTTAGTAGTGTATCCTGCAGGAATATATTATTGGGTTATAAATGTAGAATATATAATTATAGATGAGCTCAGCAGACCTAGAGAGATTGCAACATGGCAAATTGATATAGGAAATGCAAAGAGATTTAATATAAGATATGTTGATGAAAACAATATAGATCGTTACCCAGTTATAATTCATACAGCTATTATAGGTTCTATTGAAAGATATATATACATGGTATTTGATAAAATAGCACATGACGAAGCAAAAGGTATACCTCCAACTTTACCACTCTGGATTTCACCAATACAAGTAAGGCTGATACCTATATCAAAAGATTATATGGAATATGTTAATAAAATTGCATCTATACTTATGGATCGTGGTATAAGAGTTGATGTTGATGACAGAGATGAAAGCTTAGGTAAGAAGATTCGCGATTCTGGAATAGAATGGATACCATATGTTATAGTTATAGGTGAACGTGAGTTTAAGACCAATACTCTTAATGTCCGTATTAGAAGAAATGGCATTCAAAAAACTCTAACATTAGATGAATTCATAAATATCTTAGAAGAGGAAATGAAAGGTTATCCAAAAATTGAAAGCACATTACCATTGTATTTAAGTAAGAGACCAAAACTATATTATCTACAACCACTATAATAGTTTATTATATACTTAATGATGATCTGTTGCCCACTCTGAGTTAATGATGATATGAACCTCCTCTGAGGTATGAAGATGAATATAGTTAATATTAAAATACCAGTAAAGATCACATTATTTGGAGAACATGCTGTTGTTTATAATAAACCTGCTATTGCTTCTACAATACCTGTTTTTATAAATATTTTAGGGAGAAGTATCAAAGAAAAGAAACTTATAATCGAATTCAATGATATTAATATTCCTACAAAAAAAGTAGTGCTTGATAGAATTGCTAATACCTATGTTTTAGTTCCTAATGAAAGATATATATCACGATTTATTAGCTATATTGTTACAGGACTGGATATCTGCAAAAATGAACTCCAAATTGCTGAAGAAGGTGGATACGAAATAAAAATTGAAAGTACTTTACCTATAGGAGCTGGATTAGGAACCTCAGCCGCTATCTCAGTTGGAACTATAGCTTTATGTGTATTACTTAATTATAATAAAGATGTTGAAGATTCATCTACTAGAAAAATCATTGCTTTATTAGCATGGAAAACCGAGAGGGAGGTTCAAGGTATGGCAAGTCCCATGGATACTTTTACTATAACTTATGGTGGTCTTAGATATATAAAGCCATGGATACCAGAAGCAGAATACATTAATTTTCCAAGTCAATTAAATATCATTGTGGGATATACACCTAAAAAATTCACAACAGCTGAGCTTGTAAAAAATGTAAAGAATTTGAGAATGAAAGAAGAAAAAATAATAGAAAAATTATTAGATATAATAGGTGAAATAGTTGAGGAGGCTAAAGATGCTATTATTAAAAACGATGTTGAAAGACTTGGAACTTTAATGAATATTAATCATGGTATATTAGAGACTTTAGGTATTGTAAGCTTAGATCATAGCTATATAATAAAAACATTAATTGCAGCAGGAGCTCTTGGTGCTAAGACTAGTGGTGCAGGTGGTGGAGGAGCTTTTATAGCATTAGCTAAAAATAAGATACATGCAACTCTATTAAAAAATATAGCTGAGGCACTAGGTGCAAGAATTGTTGCTATGGAATTGTATGAAAAAGGTTTTATTATCAGTAATGATTCAAGCAGTATTGTGAAGGATTCGATAGTATGACTAGCTATATAGTTCTATGGGATATTATTGAACATATGCTTAGATTTGGTAATATTGAAAAAAGTTTATTAAAGTATATTAATATTAATGAAAGAGCTAAACTTGAAGAAATTATTGAAAAAAGTATTCAGAGGAATATACTTAGAGAAGAAGATAATAAGATTCATTTATTAAATGCACTTGAATTTATGTTGATACTTGATGAGGTAGGTATTGATACCTCAAAGCTATGTGATTATATTTCATGGTATGAATTTGAGGATTTTATTGCAAAAAAATTCTATGACTTTGGCTGGGAGTGTATTTTAGAATATAACCATAATAGAATTGTAAGATTTCAAATAGATATTATTGCTATCGATTCTATATTAAAGAGAGCATTGATTATTGAGTGTAAACATTGGAGAAAATCCATAGGGATGAGATCATTAGAGAAAATTGTATTGGATCATATGCTAAGAATAGAGAAATTTATAAACTACTGTGAGTGGATTGTAGCAGACATACCTAAGTTACGTAAAATAGAGGTCTTTATACCTATCATCATAACACTTAAGAGGGGTGCAATAAAGATAATTAATGGAGTTCCTATAGTATCGTTGCATTATTTAAATGACTTTTTAACCAATTTTGATAAATATCTAGAGATACTTAATGTAAAAACATTTAAAAATAAATGCTTTATATAATTACATTATTTCAATACAATGTGTCATCAAATTACTATCTAACAATATTGAAGATTAAACAAAAAACTCTATTGCAGCATATCCAACGACTATATCCTCTTCACCTGTAACTTCTCCTGAGTGATAATACTTAAGTAGTTTTGCTTTAGCATTAAATGTTTTAGCATATTCTATAATAACAGCTATAGCACCGTAACCACATATTGTTGAATTATATTTCTCTATAAGGGATAGAAACTTTTTTGTATTTAATTCTATTATCGATTCTATAAATCTATAGTCAAGCTCTTTTACATTATTCATTATATCTGTTGTAAAGAGAATATAACCATAAATATCTCCATGATGTGTAAAATCTGAAGATACTATAACAATAACTTTCTTTTTTGAAGCTTCTACAGCTTTCTTTAACGCATCTGCAAATTGTTGAGCTTCTTCTAGTGTTATATCCCTCACAACTACTGGTACCAATTTAAAACTATTTCCATATATATATTGAAGAAATGGCAATTGCACCTCTACAGAATGTTCTCTTGTATGTGCCAGTGCATCATCATATAATAATGGATATAGCTGTTTCAATTTGTTTATAAACTCTATATCAATATCTATAGTACCAAGAGGTGTAGCCCATTTTGAATAGTAACTTGTAGTAGTTACTCTATCTCCAAATCCTGTATGATTAGTACCAAGTATAACTGCTAAATCAATTTCTCGCACTTGTTCAGCTAATTCCTTATAGTACCATGCTGCACATGCCGCTGAGAAATAGTATCCTGCATGTGGCACTATTCCTCCTATGATCTGTTTCTCAATCACAGCATCTTTCTTTGGAAGAGAACCTGGCCCTCTTTTAGAATCCATAAAAGCTTTTTCTATTTCAATTATTAATTGTTTTTTATTTAATGGATAAAAATTCCACGCACCTGCTTGAGGTTCTCTAATCATCATAAATTACTACCAGATAATGTTTTAGCTATTTTAAATCATAAGCTTTTGTGAACACATTACATATGCTCTAAAAGTTCTATGTCACTAACTTGAAGTCTCCAACCCATAGCATTTTTAATTTCTCTAACATGATTTTTTTGCTCGGTCTTTGTAATCGCTACGACATAAGGTCTTGATATTATAAAATTCAATGCTATTTGAATAGGTGTTTTATTATAATTAGATGCAATTTTAATCAAAAGTGGATGCCTTATTATAGAACCTTTTTCAAGAGGGCTACATGCCAATATTAATATATTGTTTTTTATTGCAAAAGGAATTAAATCTTTTTCAATTCTTTTATTAACAACACTGTACGCTACTTGATTTGCAACAATATCATATTTTCTAGTGTTTTCCATAGCCTCCTTCAACTCTTTGATCTTAAAGTTACCAACACCAATATACCTTGTATAACCCTTTTCAATAAGCATCTCTAACAACCTAATTTGATAAGCTATAGATATAACTTCATGGGTACCATAAACTAGTAATAGATCTACATAACTTGTTCTAAGACGTTTCAGCGATGCTTGAACTGCCTTAATAGCACTTTCCTCATTAGCTAGGTACTGAGGTAAAAGCTTTGTTACTATAAATACGTTTTCTCTACCAAATTTAGATATTGTCCTTCCAATAAGTTCCTCTGATAATCCGTCACCGTAAAATCCAGCTGTTTCAAACAAATTTATACCTGCTTCAATAGCTATACTTAATGCTTCTTCAGCATTTCTATAGTTATGTATATTTCTAGTACCAATGCCTATAGCACTTATACATTCATTTGATTTACCTAAAGGTTTACAATCGTTTATATCTATATTAAAACGAGGAATTTCACCCACCTATTATTAACCTCCTAAAGCAAGAGGGAAGAGTTCTAACTCATCACAATTACTAGATATAATATCATCAAGATAGAGTTGACTGCCATTACACAAAATTAAAATTTCGTCGTAATCAATTTCTATGTTCAATATTTTAGCAACATTAATTATTATCTCTTTGATCTTAGTGTTACTATGTACCTTTAATTCTACCAATCTATTTTTATTTCCAAATCCAAAAAGTTTAACTCGAATTTGAATATCTTTTTCCATAATATTCACTTCGTCGTGCCTCTATTGCTATCTTTATATAGTAATATCCTCTAAAAATAATATAGTTTTTATGATTATTAACATTATATAGAACCAAAATAGTTTATCCTAACGTAATTATAAATCTATGTTAAATGAATTATATAACCAATTTGTATATCTTTTTTAATTGTTATTGGTATATACCCTCCCATAGTTATAATTTTAGGAACTCCTTTAAAAGGACCTATAATAGTTTCGGTAAGAAACCTTACACCAAGAGAAGCTAGATTTAGGATTGGTTTTAATAATACAACATGGTTTCTTTCAACCTCTATGATCTCATTAGGTATCACTACATAAAGTTCTTTAGGGTTAATTGTATACATTTCTTGTATAGGTAATGGTGATAATAATTGAGATAATTTCTCTACAATATCTTCAGATGAATTGTTTTGAAATAATATACCATTGTATTGTGCAATTTCTCTTCCAATTTTAGTTAAATATACTACTCTGTTCTGATCCCTTTGTAGAGATTGGGTATCACTAGTCAATGGATGTTCATGAACTTTAATAATACCTAATTGTTCAAGCTTTTGAATTCTGAAAAATAATTCCCTTTCAGCAAGATTTGAACTAAGTGCTTTTAATAGATTACTTGGAATCATATCTTTTATCAATGGTATTGAGATAGACTCTTGCCATCTTGGGCCAAGAGCCAACATCACAGTTGCAACATTTAATTCATCAAGTGGTGCTTTCCCATCAAATTTCTCATAAATAAACTTTATTATAGCAATATCTATTGAATCTATCGAAGAGAGATCAGGTAATTTATAGTCAATTCGATTAAGTGTTATTATTCCAATCATATTTTGTTCCTTAATATTTTTATTTAAGCTTAATATTTAAAATATATTAAAACAAAATATTAGCTTTGCTTTGTATTTAAAAATTATCACAGTGTTGTGATGAACGCTAACAATCTGATAAATGATGAATTCGAACCTCGCTGAATATAATCATATAACTAATTTCACTTCAATATTGGTATTTTTATATAATACTTGTTCAACTAAACTACTTAACCAAATTCTAGGCTTATGAATTGCTCCTGTCTCTGAGAAGAATTCAAAAGGTGATACTATACTTATTATATTTATAGAGTAAATTAAATCTGTAGATTTAATGAATTCTATTAATTGTTTAGCAATGTTCTCTTTTATGTAAGGTAGCCATAAGTAATAGTACCTTATATTACCTTGGTATTTTTTAAGAACTGTATAAGAACTCCAAAATTCAATATATAAATGCCTCCCCCTTCCTATTTGAGAAAGATGCTTAATAAAGCTGCCTATATCATCGAATTCATATCTATAGGCATCAAAATCGATATCATTGATACATAATAAGGGATGACAGCCTTGAAAAATATGAAAGTCATCGATAATAAAATTTTCTTTAAATTTGCTATACATATTCCTTAGTTCATCGAAATTTAACACAAGGATTTTGTGATTTTCATCATATTTAAGAATAGTAAAGTTCTCGAACTTAATACCATAAATATTTATCTCTCTATCTATTATATTATGAATTAATTCATTTAAATCAAAGGATACAATCATTGGTATAAAATGTGTTAAAGTTTTACTAAAGATTATAGGATCATATATGAATATCACATTATATTTCAACTTAATATATGAAATATCATTTTTCAATCTTTTTAAATTCTCTAAACAAACATCTACATCCTCAAGAAAAAGTTTATAGTTAAATGGATTGGAGGCTCTAAGTCTTTTCACAAATATAAAAACTGAGTTGGGTAATATTTGAGAATTCTCTAAAGACGCGATATAAGGTGCTATACCAATAGTTGGTGTGATGATGAGTTTACTTTTTGCATTATTTAAAGATTTAACATAATTTAAATACATCTTTACAATATTTGCTATTTCACTACAATTATTAAGCATTAACTTTTTAAATCTTTTAAATCCTTGAATATTTCTTAAACATGGTGTATTTCCTAATAAAGGTATGGAAGAGGCGTTTACTAAAGGATGCAAATTAAAATACATATCTACACCAAATATTAAACAGATTTTTAAATTGTTGACAACACCCTTAAGTAAATTAGATGATGACCACGGCTGTGAACTGAAAATATGATGATCCGTGTTTAATCTGAATTAATTGATAAATAATACAAAGCTTTTATCGAATTGTATTTAAATTGTATCTATTATAATGAAAAATATATTCTTTTGATATTTAACTCTAAATATAGATTTCAAGTTTTAAGAATAAAATTGAAAAACTATTGAAATATGAAGAAGTATTTTAGATATAATAATCAATACAAAAATTTATATACATTTGTAGTGAGTAGAAATGGCAAACCAACATTAACTATAGATTTTAGAATCCAATATTTAAATTTACTTAAGATTTAGATGTTGTTCATTATGCTGACCTCTTCATGCACTAAAGAGGTAAGGGTTCTCTTTAGAGATTCATCTATTCTCAGCATCAGTTCATGGCTATATCTGTAAAATTTTTAGCGAATATTTGGTATGCTTTACTAAAAGAGTATGTTACTATCACCTAAATCGAGCTTAAAACATGTTTTGTTTTAGTATTAACATATTATTAGTTTCGTTTAAACTAGATATAAATAAATTTATTTCCACACAGGGTTGGTGTATAACTATGAAAAAGATTCATAGAGGAGATGATGGATATACAGATATTTTTGGTGTAAGACTACCTAAGGATTCACCCATAATTGAGTTTATCGGTGAATTAGATGAATTTGTATCATTAATTGGGTTAGTAAAGGCTATATTAAGGAAAGATGCTAAGTTACTTGACATCACTAATAATTTGACTGAAATACAGAAAAAACTTATGTATATAGCTAGCTATATAGCTAAAGGTGGTACCTTAAAGGCTGTACCTCCTATAGCATATAATGATATAATTAACCTTGAAAAGGACATAAACAATTTATGGGGCAATATTTCTGTAAATAGATTTGTTATTCCTGGCGCTACTGAGGAATCAGCATTAATTCATTTGTTAAGAACTATTTGTAGACGTGTTGAAAGAAGAGCTGCAAAACTTTTAAGAGATAGAATAATTGATCCTTTGACCTATGCTTATTTAAATAGGTTATCAGATTGGTTATATATCATTGCATTATATATAAATAAGATAAAAGAAACAAAAGAAGAATATCTAATTGAAAGGTCTTAAGCTATTAGTATGAAGCTACTAAATTAATATACTCCTCACTAACAGAAGATGTTATTTTAATCAAACAATTAACTAAAGAGAGGAAGGTTTATTAAGATCTATTATTTTCATAAATAATTAACACAAAAAAGTTATAATAATGGGTTATGTTATGGAAATGTGTAATATAATTGAAACTCTTGTGTCTTTAGATGAAGATGTAAAGAAAATGGAGGTATTTATAGCCTATACTATTGCTTGGAAAGAATCAAATATATCAATTGATAAATCATATCCATTCGAGATAGAGATTCAGAAACTTATAGATTATATAAGAAACAAATACACGCTTGAAACATTAAAAAATGATATTGTAGTAAGAGCTTATAGAGAGTTTTTCTGGAGAATTGGAATAGATCCAACAAAGACTAGACCATCAAGTGAAGCTCTTGTTCGAAGAGCTCTTCGAGGATCTTTTCCAAGAGTAAACCCTGTTGTAGATGCTGGTAATATAGCCTCGGCATATACTATGGTGCCTATAGGAATATATGACTTAGATTACTGTAAATTACCTCTTATTCTTAGACTGAGTAAAGGAGATGAGATATTTAGACCTATAGGAGGATCTGAGGAAAAGCTTGAAAGAGACATTCCAATACTAGTCGATTCAAAAAACACTGTAATGCATATATATCCTCATAGAGATAGCATAGAGACCATGATTAGAGATAGTACACATAGAATTCTTATTATAGCTGCAGGAGTAGATAGAGTTGATAGAGATCTTGTGAAAAAAGCTGCAGAACTCGTTGCATCTCTTCTTACTAAAATTGGATGGAATTGGTGTAAGAATGTTATTTTAAAACCTTAGCTACTTAATTTTAATTTGTTTTCTTATTTATTGTTTTTTATTTTAGGTTTATGTTAAACAATTTTAATATTATCTTATTATTTATAGGAAACTATATTAACTGTATCATGTACAATAAAGTTAAATAGTGTGTTGTACTATGTATTGGAACTATAGACAGTATTCTAGGGTAAGGGAATTATTAGATTTTATAATATCTATCCTAGTTCTAAGTTTTGCTTTTTCATACAGATATATAATTCAAAATCAATTTAATTTAATACCAGCAGTTATAATAGCCATAGTTACATCATTTGCTTTACATGAATTAGCACATAGAAGCATAGCTAGAGCTAATGGTATTTATGCTAGGTATAAAGCTTGGTATTTAGGGCTATTACTAGCTTTAATTTTTGCTATAGCAACCCAAGGCAGATTTTTGTTTGCTGCTCCAGGAGCTGTTGTGATATACAGCACTTGGTATACACCTGAAATCGAGGCACTGATAGCATTAGCAGGCCCTGTAACAAACATTATTATAGGTCTTGTATGCTTAGTTTTACTAATACCCACACATGGTATAGTCTACCAATATATAAGGATTATAGGAAGTATCAATGCTTTTATAGCTCTATTCAACAGTTTACCCCTACCACCTTTAGATGGCTATAGAGTCTTTAAATCAAGTATAGTTAGATGGGTTATTGTATTCTTGTTCTCTATATTTCTTTGGATAATATATTGGTTTTCATAGAGCTTTAAATATTGTAGATGATATACAGTTTACATAGATTCGTAGGTTAGGGTTTGATAATGTCTAGAGATATTGTATATGTTAAAGATCTTGTAAAAGTTTATCCTAATGGTATAAAAGGTGCTGATGGTGTTAGTTTTAATATCAAAGAAGGGGAAATATTTGGTTTAATAGGACCTAATGGAGCAGGTAAAACAACAGTTCTTAGAGTTATAGCTACAGTACTTCAGCCGACATCTGGCAAGGTTACGGTTTCTGGATATGATGTTGTTAAGGAAGCCGATATGGTTAGAAAAATTATTAGTTATCTTCCTGAGGATGCTGGAGCATATAAATATCTAACAGGGTTAGAGTTTCTGGAATTCATAGCTAAGCTATATAGCCATAGAGAAACTAGCATAGAAAAAATTATTGAGGAAGGTATAAGAATAAGTGGTCTTGGTGAAAGACTTAAAGAGAAAATTAAATCTTATAGTAAGGGTATGTTAAGAAGACTTTTAGTAGCTAGAACACTTATGGTTAATCCAGTCCTTGCCATTTTAGACGAACCTACATCAGGTCTAGATGTAGTTAACGCTATACAAGTTAGAAATTCAATAAAAATTTATGCAAAGGAAAAAAACGTAACAGTGCTTATGAGTAGCCATAACATGTTAGAGGTTGAATATCTTTGTGATAGAGTAGGAATTATTTATAAAGGAAAGATGTTGGCTATAGGCGAGCCAAAAGAGTTAAAAGAATCATATGAGGCACAAAATCTTGAAGAAGTATTTGTAAAGTTAATAGGAAGAGCATTACAGTAGACGGTGTTCACCATGTTTTGGGTTTTTGTAGGTAAAGAATTGAAAAGCATTGCAAGAGACCCTAAAATAATCATTGCTATGTTTATAGTACCTCTAATAATTATAATTGTGTTCTATGCTATTATAGGATATGGTCTACAGCAACAAATAACACAAGCTATTAAAGAAAGCGGAACTGTGGCTCTTATAAATCTTGACAATGATTTATATTCTTATAGATTCATTTCATTCTTAAGAGATATAGGTGTTGAGATAAAGCTTTTAGACCCAATGTTATCTACGAATATAACTAAAGCTCTAGAAGATGCAAATACAAAAATTCTATATGTTATACCAAAAGGATTTAGTGAAAATATAACGAGATTTTCCCCAACATCAATTAAAATCTATATCAAGCTAGGCTCTCTTACAATAGGTGAAAGCAGTATTGTAGATCTTGCTACAAGACTTGTCGAAAGATTCAATGATAATATTACAGCCACTATAGCTTTAGAAAAAGGCATACCTGTAGAGTTTATCAGAGGTGCAATTACCAAAGAGTCATATGCATTTATATATAATAAAATTATCAGTAATCCATATATATTAACTACATTTCTTTCACTTTCTAGCTTTTTCATACCCCTTATAGTACTAATGCTTATAATGATGGCTTCTCAACTAATTGTTACTAGTATAGCTGTTGAAAAAGAGGAAAAAATGTTTGAAACTTTATTATCATTACCAATAAATAGAATGAGCATTATTGGAGCAAAGCTCTTGGTTTCAATATTAATAAGTATAATATATATGTCTATATATGGTCTTGCATTATTTAGCTATATATTTCAAGTTATTGGTATAGGAATAGATATTGGTGGTGTGGAAGTGCCATATACATTCTCATTGTTTATTCTACAGAGAGATCTCGCAATTACTCTCATATTAAATAGCATAGGACTAGCAGTACTCATGCTTATGATCTCCTTAATATTAGGTATATTTGCCGAAGATGTAAGAACAGCACAAGCATTAATAGGAAATATCATAGGACCGCTAGTAATTCTCGCATATATGCCAATGTTTATAGATATAAGCGGTATGGGGCAGGTACATAGAACGCTATTGTCATTGATACCAATAGCCAATACTGTATTCATATCTAAACTAGCTATAATAAATGACATAATAGCTATGTATATAGCTGGATTTTCAAATATAGTCTATGGTGTAATACTATTCTTAGTCATTAGAAAAATTGTAAATTCAGAAACTATATTTACAATGAAGTTGAAAAGATTTAAAAAACAAAGAATGGTGGAAATATGATAAATCTTAGCTAAATTAATACAAAGTTCTTTAAATCAATGATGTTATCTGTTAATGTTATAATTAATAGCTCTCCATTATTAAGAGGCTTTGAATCTATGATGCAATATCTTTTCATGTAATACACAATTGTAGAGGAGGCAACTATTATTGTCTTCTCATCATATTTTATACTATATAGATTATAATAATTCATTCTATCAACATCTACTACATAATTAAATGCAACAGCTTTAATAACCATTGAAAATTCATCAAATAATATTAAAACAATATTAAGAGCTGTTTTTGTAATATTCATTTCCACTAATCTTTTAAAGATATTTTTAATATTATCGTCATTTAATTCCCCAATGTTTTTAGCTATCCAGTGGGCCAAGAAAAACGAATCTGAATATCTATCCTTTATATTATCCATGTTTAGCTCCTTAGCAAGTTTTCGTTTATTAATTGATCCATTATGTGCAAGCCATAAATTTAACTTACCTGGTATATTTATATAGAATGGTTGAGAATTTAATACATTTATTTGCTCATTGTTTGTAAGTCTGCTGTGAAGAATTAATGTTACCCAATCAATATCATTAAAATGCAGTTTTCTTAGAATTTTTTTAAAATCACTTTCAATTAATGGTAAAGATGTTCTATAATAGAAGTGAGAAAATTCTCCATATCTTTTAATTATACTTGCTAAACCCCATCCATGATTATGGGTTTTTCTGCCATATCTAAATTTATTAAGTATGACATCATTAATGGATGCCATAATAAAACTCTTAATGAATTCTTTATAATATTGAGGTATATTGATAGAGCTGTATATAGCTATCCTGCACATTGTTCTCAACTTCTATTCTTAATAGAGTTATCGTTATATTCTAACTATATCTAGGTTAAGTCTTTGTAGCTACTGGTTTAATTTTAATATTACCTTTCTCAATTGTATATAGTGTCCAATTAGTGCTATGTGGAACCCCTTTCATTTTTTTAACTAAGAGTTGCCTCAATGGAGTGTAAACTATATCAGAAGGATGAGTCTGTAGAACAGTTTCTGTAAGTATAATACCATCAATTATATGTTCTATTAACGAGAGAAAATCCTCCGCTAACTTTGATGATGTATGTAATATTGACATAACAATTACATTTCTAGCTTTTGAAATATTTGCTCTAAAATTCTTTATGAATTCCATAGTTTTATTTATATCATAAAACGATAAAAATTCATTTAATGAATCTATTATAAACATTCCTCTATTTGCTATATTTTGTTCATCTAGCACCTTTATACATACATTTAATACTTGGCTCATATTTTGGGGATCTACCTCCTCAATAACACTTAAATGCATTTTTTCTTTTTTCCCCCTAATTCTAAAACTATAGCCATCTATAGTGTAGAAAAGCCCTTTCTTAACATACTCGCTAATACTGACATCAAGCAAGTGAAATTGTTTTATAATAGTTATAGGATCGTCATCTAATGTCAAATAAAATACAGGCTCACCATTATCTAGAAACCTTTTTGCAATACATATTAAAAGCAAACTTTTTCCAGCACCACCTCTACCAGATAGAACTATAAATGAATTCCTAAGAATGCCTTCTGGAAGAATATTGTCAAAGAGTTCAATATTAAATTTGACCTTTTCTACTTCAATCAAACTTGTGTAACCTCTATATCAATATTTACTATATTATAAATACAGATTTATATAGGTTTTTCACCTAGATTTACAAACCCTTTATTAACTATGGTATATAATGCAAAATAGCTATATATTTTCAGCTGGATAACGATACTCTTAGACAATTATAGTTCTCCTTACAACCTCTCTTTAAGATATCTCATTTAAAAGCCTAAACCCGAATATATTACTATTTTATTTTCATTTCTGTTTATTCATGAAAACTAAAATAATTAACTATATGAATGATCTTAAATTCTAGTATTATACTATATGTAATATTATCTCTTCAATTACTTCAGTATATACGATATATATATTTGTATTATTTTAATTTTTTAAGTATTAGCATAGAGACTTTTAACTACTATTATTTTCTTATATAGTATGTAGATAACAGATTTATGATTTACCTTATGGTGCATTATTTTATGCCATTCATTAATAAAACAAAAATAAGAAGTATATCAACTCTTGTTAAGGATATCCCCATAGAAACATTAAATGTGTATGATGCTTCATTTTATCCAAGTATTGATGAGCCGGTAGACAAAGTAATAGCATATTTTCTTATAATGGTTGCTATGGACCACAGGCTTAGTAGACCTGGGAAGCCTTACGAGGCAATAATTAATGGAAATCTTTATAGAGGAGCTGAACTTCTTTATTATCTTGGTGCAAGAAAATTCGAAGAAGACCCAGACTATTTTACTCCTGAGAGATTAGTATTCATAAAACCATCTGATATTGTGAAATGGCTTTCGATAGGAAAATCAATGCCACCTGATCCCGAATTAAGGGCTCATCTCCTTAACGATATTGGTATAAAAACTATTAGAATTTTTAATGGTGATTTTACTAAGTTAATAGAACTTTCCGAAGGTTTTTTAAGAAGGAAAAACGGTTATGGACTACAAGATCTTTTAAAAAATTTTAAAGCTTATCAAGATCCTGTTGAAAAGAAATCCTATTTGCTTATAAAATTCTTAAATTATAGAAAATTATTTAAACCATTAGATGAAGATAATCTAAACGTTGCTGTAGATAATCATTTAACTAGAGTAGCAATCAGATTAGGATTAATTGAACTTGAAGATGACTTGATTGAGAAAATTAGAAAGGGAATTGAAACAACATATGATGAGGATATTGTTATAAGGTTGTGTGTTAGAGAGGCATATAAAGTACTATCAAGATTTAGCAACATAAGTGTTTTTGTATTAGATGATATGTTTTGGACATTTGGAAGAAATATATGTACATATGATTTACCTAAATGTGATAAATGTCTTTTCAAAAATATATGCAAGGCATATAAAGAAAGAGATTATCTAACAGAACACATCTATATAGATACATGGTATTACTAATAATCAAATAATTCAATGATGTATTCTTTTATTGATTTAACTAAAATTATAATGTTAATTTAATGATGCAAAATTTATTTAAGGTTTAAAAACGATATACTATACCGTGATTCGAAATGGCTAATATTATCATAATATATTATTCTAGCACAGGCCATACAGAAAAACTAGCCCGAGCTGTTTATGAAGGAGCTGTTAGTATCGAAGGTGTTAACGTAGCATTAAAACGAGTTGAAAATACTAAAGTTGATGAACTTCTAGATGCAGATGCCATAGTTTTTGGAAGCCCATCTTATTTTAGACTTCCTTCATGGCAATTAAAAAAATTTATAGATGAGTCTATTGATGTATATGAGAGGTTGGAAGGTAAAATTGGAGGTGCTATATGCACTGCTGGAAGTAGAATAGGAGCAGAAAAATGCTTACAAGCTTTAAAGGATGTTATAGAGGAACATGGAATGATATTTATAGAAGATGGTGTATGGGCTATAGAAGACCCTGACGATGATAGTTTAAGGAAAGCTAGAGAGTATGGACGTAAAATAGCATTAAAAATCCTAAAAAAGTAGAATATTTTTACTACAATGTTCTATTTCATTACTGTTGAGTTCAGCCAAGGCTGACATCTTCATTCCATTTCTGGTTAGTGCCGCCCGAGTTCATCATCTAAAGCTATATAGATTTTTAAAGGTTTATAAAACAATTCTATAATTTTAATTACGTTGCTCTTTCCTCTTTAAAATATACCTCACCTAATGCTCTAGGTATTGTTAGTTTTTTCTTTATCGGTGTTATTTGAATTATAGTTACTATGGCTATAGATACTGTAAATGGTAACATGTTTACTATTGCAGCAGGCATCCCATAGATTAGTTGTAAGATGTATATCGATGTGTAGAAATAAACAAAAAGAATCGTTATTAATAAAGCTAAGATTGGGTGCCATGATGAGGCTATAGCAAGAGCCAAAGCTAGAAATCCATTACCCATTCCAGAATAAGGTATCCATGCACCTCTATATGCTACAATGTATATATATGAGCCAAGAGCTATTAAGGTGTATCCTATAGCCAATGCTATCGTCCTTACTTTCCATACCTTTATTCCTAGAAATTCTGAGGCTCTGGGATTAAATCCACATGCTCTTATAAGTGTCCCTATTTTTGTTTTATATAGCAAAATCCAAACCATAAATGTAACTATTAATGCAAGTATTATTACATAGCTTTGCGGTATTATAACTTGTTTTATAGTTCTTTCTATGCTTAATGCCACCCCTATTGTTGCACTCAATCCATACAAAGCTATGTTCATAGATAACCCTGTAAGAATGTGTGAAGAATGTAAAATGTTAATAAATAATGATATTATAAAAGCTATGGCCACAATCAATAACACTACTATAAATACTGATAATATTGGTTCAAATCTCTGCATTAATACATAGCTAATAGCTATTGCTAATGTAACCACCCCATCAATAGATAGATTTATAATACCACTTCTTTCAATAATAATGTTGCCTAGTACCATGAATAGCATTGATAATGTAAAAACATTTAAAAGGTTTTCTATCATTTTTCAAACCTTAAAACAATTTTGTATTTAGATATAAATTCTGAGACTATCGTAAGAAGAAATATTGCACCTATAACTATTCTAGCAACAGCATCCCCTATATTAATACTTCCAATCTGTATAGCTAAGCTAAATATATAAAGAGTTGAAACGTAATAAGACGCTACTAGAGTAGCAATAGGATTCAATGATGATAGCCATGCAACCATAATAGAAATATAACCCATTCCAGCTCCAATTTTATATCCAGGTACAAGTTTTCTATGATATACAAGAACCTCTGTACCACCCGCAAAACCTGCTAAAGCACCTGACAATATAAATGCAAGAATAGCTAGTTTAATACTAGAAATACCACTTAATTCAACAGCTCGAGAACTTGTAGATAGAGCTCTTATAGATATTCCAATCCTAGTTTTATATAGAAAGAAATAAATTATTACAATAAATATCAATGAAATAAGTAGAGGATATAGAGAAAAACTATAACCAACAACTCTTTGCAAACGACATGGTATAGGAATCATATCTGTTTCAGGATATCCATAAACACTTTTTCCTCTCCAAGGACCATAGACCAAGTAATCAACAAGATAATATGCAATATAATTCATCATAAGACTGGTCAAAGCCTCATTCACATTAAAATATATTTTCAATATTATTGCTATAAAAGCCCACAAAGCCCCGACAATAGATGAAAAAAACAATGATGCTGCTGGTCCTATATATTCAATATTTCCCAGAGGGGTAAAGAGAGCTATAAAAGTAGCACCCATAGCTCCAACAACGATTTGTCCTTCAGCACCTAAATTCCATAGGGATGCATTATATGCTATAATTAATCCTAATGCTGTTGGTAAAAATACTGAAATATATCTAAGAACATTTAAATTTAGAAATGAAGTAGTAAGTAATGATAGTGTTGTATATAGATCTTGTCGAAAGATAGATGAGGCAGTTGTAACAGCTATTAACAAGCCTAATATCGCTATTGCTATTCTTAATGATATAGACATGAATAGAGGAAACTCTCTTTTTACAATAGAGATCTTAATCATATGATGTCATCACCTTCTCCAGTTCGGCTCTTTCCACCATAGCCTGGTCGTATAGCTTAACAATTTTACCTCTAACCATAACAGCTATTTTATCTCCCATAGCAAGTGCTTCATCTAAATCCTCTGAAAATATAAGAGCAGTACCTCCAAGTGCTGCGAACCTAGCTAATGCTGTCACCACAAGCTTGTTGCTGTATTCATCAAGCATTCTAGTTGGGTTATATGCAATAATTATTCTTGGTATATTTATAAATATCCTAGAAATCGCAACTTTTTGGATATTCCCACCAGATAATTTATAGACCTTTACACTAGGATTAGCTGGTATAATATTAAGTTTACTTATAGTTTCTAAAAGTACTTCTTTTTCAATTCTCCGCTGTGAAAAGACCTTAAGATTTTCAGCTATTGTAAGGTTTAAGAAAACACCATCCCTAAATGGATCCTCAGGAATGTAATGGAAGCCCATAGCAATTCTTTTGCTAGGCGGTAATTTAGTTATGTCTTTATCTTCAAACAATATTCTACCCTTTTCAACTCTTCTAAGACCAACTACAGCTTCACAAAATTCTTTTTGGCCATTGCCAGCTATTCCCACTATCACAGAAATTTCACCTTGTTTAACATCCAATGAGACATTATCTACAACTCTTCTACTATATTCATCCAATACTGAAACATTGTCTATTTTTAATACTGTCTTTCTATCTCTACCTACATCTTTTATCTGTCTAGTTACATGATCAGAGCTTATTTCTCCAAAACCTTCAAACATAGTTTTTCTTAATTCCTCTACAGTTACACTATCACTATTAAATCTCCCAACAATCCGTCCTTTACGAAGAACAATAATACGATTTGAGAATTCTAAGGCTTCAGGAATTTTATGTGTTATAAATATTATACTACTACCATTAGCCAAGACCTTCTTCATCATACTGAAGAATTTTAATTTTATTGAAAGAGGAAGATAAGTTGTCGCTTCATCAACTATCATTAATTTTGGCATAGCTAAAAGAGCCTTAATCATTTCTATATATTGTTTTTCTGTATAACTTAATGTATATACAGGCTTAGAAACATTGATATCAATGTTGAATTCATGCAATAAATTTTCTACATTTTTATAAATTCTACTTACCGAAGTATTAAGGAATATAGAAATATTTTCAAGAGCTGTTAATTCATCAATTAACTGAGGTCTCTGACTAACCATCACAATTCCTAGGTTCTTTGCCTCAGCAGGGGATGTAAGTATTTTACGTATCCCATTAATTTCTATATAACCTTTATCTGGTGTGTAAATGCCATAGAGAATTTTAGCTAAGGTTGTCTTACCTGAGCCATTTTCACCTAAAAGTGCAATAATATCTCCACTACCTATATCAAGTGAAACATTTTCAAGTGCAATAATATCTCCAAAACGTTTAGATATTTCTACAATTTTAATGAGGTTACCCATATTTATCAACTTCAAAAGTAATGCTTAATTAGGGATATAAAAAATCGTTATGAATTCAACCAAAGATGCTGCTGAATAGCTACATTTTACCTTGGTAGACTACTCCTTTAACGAACCAGTCCATAGTCCATAAATCGTTATGTGTAAGTCTTTCTCCTTTTGCTATATCGACTACACTTCCCACAGATTTACCAGAGCAGAATCTTGATCCATAATCAGCTATGCAATAACCTGTTAAAGGACCTGTAAATGGATCGAAGCTTGCTGCTACTATTTGTGATACAATATGTTTTGTTTCCACTGGAATTGTTGTTAAAGATTCATATAAGTGAGTCAAAGCTGTTCCTTGCAATGTTTGAAGAAGCGGTGCTTCTTTCATAAGTTGATATCTTCTCATTACAAGATCGTATACAGATATAGTTTCACCTGTTACAGTATCTTTAACAGTTATAGTCTTTAAAACATTAACAAACTTTGGATTAATATACATAACACTTCCATTTGGATAAATATGAGCTCCTAAATCAACAGCACCTGTATTTAAGAGATACCAGTAGTCAACATTCTCTAGATTATTGGAGCTATAGATCCCAGCCTTAATTTTTGCTAATATATCTGAATATATAACTTCCCACCTAACAAGCTGACCACTTACAACAGAATTTGGACCATATTCATACATTGGACTATAGTGGCTGAATACATATACCTCCTTACCCTGTTTATACATGGTTTCAGCAAATTCAACTGTAGCTGTTGAATCCTCTGTAAATGCTAAAACATCTACCCCCATATCAACAAGTGTTTTAGCTGCTGCTCGAGCTTTATCAGGATTAAACCATTCACCAATTTCAATAACATAAACTGTGATGTTTTTATTTAGCAATGTACCTGTCTCTATAGCCCCTATTGCAAAAGCATTAATATGTCTTATAACCTCAGGTATAGTTATAGCTGCTATATAACCTATTTTACCTGTCTTAGTAAGTGCTCCTGCCATTAAACCATTTAAGTAATAGACTTGGTAAAGATCGGCAAAATATGTACCCATGTTAGGCGCTCTTTTATAACCTGAGCAGTGAAAGAATATAGCATCCGGATATTCATGTGCTTTATCATATGTAGGATCCATATGATCAAAACTTGTTGTAAATATCACATTATAGCCTTGTTTAATAAGCTGGTCTATAGCGGCTGCTGTTTTCTCTTTCGATATTGATTCCATATATGTTGTCTCAAGCCAATCTTTAAATAGATTGGCAACAACTCTTCTACCAACATCATGCATATATGTCCATCCAAAATCTTCAACAGGTCCTACGTAAATCCATGCAGCACGGATTTTCTCACTAGGTTTATAGATGATTGGCATTGTAATCGTAACTGTTGTAGGTGTGGCCATCGGTACAGTAGGTGGCATTATTATAGGTGTCGCTATATAGCCTACAACAAAACCTATTATAATGCCTATTACAAGACCTGTTAATATCATTAAATAACGCTGTGCCATAGATTCACACCTATATCATTAATGAAAATTGCTTCAAATATTAATAAGCTTTTTTATAGTTACTTATGTAATTTTTTACATAAATTTTGTAAATTGTAGATAATATCAAATATTAAGATTTATTAAACATATTTTTATGAACTAAATTATTTCATAATCCTTAGTTATTATTTTGTATTTAAAAACCCTAATTTCTAAGACTCTATTAGCGTTTTCCCGCTAATTGTACTTACAAATACATGTAATTCCGTTAATGAATTGGATCCAGTGTGAAAATTCATTTCATCTATATCCCATGAGTCCCATCAAAGTCGACACTAAACCTGCAAGTCTTCTATATTTTTCTAATATACCATTATATAATGATCATCAGGCCCAATATTTATAAATTCTACAGTTATTCAAACTTATCTGCAGATCAGGCACCACCTAAGAAAGTGGTTTAAATGATGCCAAAAGACAAAAATGTTATACTAATAATTAAGCCATATGATAAAACTGTTGCTACATCATCTAATAAAATCTTATTAGATGTATTAAGAGAATTAGAGATACCCATAAGATCTGACTGTGGTGGCATAGGTGAGTGTGGTAAATGCAAGGTAGTTTTATCTAGAGGTTCCACAATACCATTTACTTCTTCTGAAAGGAGATTCTTTTCTGAAGAAGATCTATATAAAGGATATAGATTGGCATGCCAAGTCAGATTAATTGAAGGTAGTTATGAAGTTTTTATACCATCTAAATCAATACTTCAACGTTATAGATCTGCCGATGTAGGATTTGAAAAAATTGTTGAATTATTACCTGCTGTTAAGAAGATTTTTGTAATATTGCCAAAGAGTTCATTAAGTGACGTTAGAGCAGATTATGAACGTATTGCTGATGTGTCTAAAGATTTTATTAATCTATATGATGTTGATATCGATATAGATGTCATTCAAAAGCTTCCAGAAGTGATAAGAGCTAATGACTGGAGTGCAACCATTGTTGTCTGGCATAATAAGAAAATAATTGATATTGAAAGTGGTGACACAAGCAATAAATTATATGGTTTGGCTATAGATATCGGAACCTCTAGAATAGTTGTTCATTTAATTGATCTTGTCAATGGCAACACTATAGCAATTGAATCTATACCTAATCCACAGGCTAGCTATGGTGCAGATATAATCTCTAGACTAAGTCATGCTATACAAAGCAATGATAATTTAAAGAAACTTCAAGAAATTTTATTAAGAGCCATCAACTTAACTATTGATCACATATCGTTGAGAGCAAATATTTCAAAGGATAATATATATGAGGCTGTGGTTGTTGGAAATACTGTTATGCATCATATTTTTTTAGGTATTCAACCTAAATATCTTGGTTATTCACCTTATGTACCTGCTATATCTAGGTCTATCTATCTTAGAGCTAAAGATTTAGGAGTGTCTATCAATAGAAATGGTATTATTTATATGCTACCTGTTATAGCTGGTTATGTTGGATCTGATGCTCTTGCAGATGCTATTGCTGTTGACCTTGAAAATTGTGAAAAACCATGCATGTTAATAGATATAGGAACAAACACTGAGATTCTCCTAAATACAGGTAAAGAAATCTATGCATGTTCAACACCTGCAGGACCTGCTTTTGAAGGTGCTTCAATATCATTTGGAATGAGAGCGGTGTCTGGCGCTATTGACCAGGTATTTATATATTTTGATGGTGTTACCCAAGATTATGCTGTACATTATCACACAATAGGAGATGTGAAGCCTATGGGTATATGTGGCTCTGCAATGATAGATGCTATTGCTCATCTATATAGACTCAATATAATTGATAATAGAGGTAGGTTTTTAAAAGGGATTAAATCGAGTAGAATTATAAGCAACAATGGAAACTACTCATTTATTTTGGCATGGAGTGATGAAACAGGAATTGGGAAAAATATATCAATAACTATAAAGGATATAAACGAAATCTTACTAGCAAAAGCTGCTATAGCATCTGGCACTAAAGTGCTTATTAATGAGGCTAAGTTAAGTTTTACCGACCTTCAAAACATATATATAGCAGGCTCCTTCGGCACATATATGAATATAGAAAACGCTATTACTATAGGCCTTTTACCTAATATTGATCCTAAAAAGGTTTTATTTGTTGGAAATACTGCAATAAGTGGTGCAAAAGCATGTTTAAAGAATATTAATATTAGAAAAAAAGCTGAAGTTCTCGCTAGGAAAATAAAATACATTGAGTTATCAGCTCATCCATTATTCAATAAGATGTTTATAGATTCTATTCCATTACCTATATATAGTGGCATGATAAATAAATCCTAGAAATGATGGTATCTAATACCCACGCTTTAAACTCTTTAACTGTTTATTGATAGTTTCACTGATCTTGCATCTTTAATATAATCTAAATACTAAAATGTTAATAGTGGTTTTTATGAGCGTTATATATGTTAATGCTATTAATTTACCAGAAGCATGGGAGCTTAGCTTAGTTGAATTAAAAGAAGTTGGATATGTAATAGATACTGAATATGGTGAGAAAAGTATAGATGCTACTGCTATTATATTTGTTAAACAACCTTTTGCTGAGCCTAGAATTCATTTAAAGGGTATTGTTGCAGGTACTCTTAAAGGATTACTTGAATATGTTGATGAAGTTATACAAGGAATTCATGATTCCCTTGTAGAGAAGTTTGGCTATACATATCATGAAAGGTTATTCTCTTACAAACTTCCAAATGGGTTAATAATAAACCAGATTGAAAAAGTTGTTGAAAAGCTTAGAAAAGCTCCTTATACTAGAAGAGCCCAAGCTATAACATGGCAACCATGGAAAGACTTAGAAACAGAGCATCCCCCATGTTTACAAAGAATTTGGTTTAGAATTGTGAATGGAAAGCTTGTTATGCATGTTAATATGAGAAGCAATGATGCTTTAAAAGCTGCATACATGAATATGTATGCATTTACAGAGCTTCAGAGATACATAGCTCAGCAAGTAGGAATAGAACCTGGCTATTATTTACATATAGCGGATTCCTATCATGTATATGAAAGAGATTGGAAATGGTTCAACAAGTTTATTGACCAGATAAAAAATGGAGAATCAAAAAAACGATGGAAAACTACACAAGAATATTTAAAAATCATTGAGAGAAACATATATGTATCATAGAATAACAACAGAGAGCTGCAACCATTTATTTTATTGTATATTCTTTTATATGAATTATTAAATAACATTATTTTAACTATTCCTTTTAATTCTCTTGGATTCACCAATAATCCAATATTCACCATCATCTCTTTTTTCAAGCTTAAATATAGGCACTTCATGCTTAACCCTTTCTAGAACTTTTGAAAGAGTCTCTATAGCCTCTTTTCTTTTCTTTGCAACTACTGCTATATATAAAGTTTTTTCACCAGGTTTAGCAGAACCAACTCTATGCATAACCTCAATAGCATCAATATTGCTATTCATAGCTTCTTCAAAAGCTATTTTTTCAAGTGATCTAGAGGCATAAGGTTCATAAGCATCGTAAATAAGCTCATAGACCCTGTGACCCTCTACATAACCCTTAACAATACCTATAAATACCACTATAGCACCTGAACCTTCAACACCATATCTACTGGTTAATTCGTCGATTCGCTGAGCTATATCTATATCTTCATTTCTAAATATGGATGCATATATATGTTTGTTTCCTCCAGAAAGAGGTGGTACTATAGCTACTTCATCACCATCTTTAATGATTTCCTCTTCATTAGCTATAATTCCATTAACTAAAATCACTGGATTAAATTCACTAAAAAGTGGTTTTAATTTAGGAAACTTTAATAATAGCTCATCTATAAGGTTCTTTATAGATATCGAATTCGATGAATACTCTAATATAATTTCATTAGAGTTAACAATGTCTCTAATTATAGAAAAGAATCTAATTTTTACTCTCATTATCATAGGACCTCTGTTATAGATTTGTTCATATTATTGAAATGGTATTCACATATATTCTACTATCAATAATTATCTAAAGCTTTAAAAGCCTCACTATTTTAAAATACTCTTCAGTATCTTAAAACTAGTTTTAATTAAAATAATGTAGTTATGTGAAATGATAAGCAGTAATATTAGATAGGTGCCTTAATTGCCTTTAAAAAAAGATGTAATAAAAATCATTGAAAGTTACATAACTATTTTGACATTAATTGTTATAAGCATTATTATATTTTCAATGCGCAAATATATTATTAGGTTGCTCTTAGGCTTCAATGGTTTTATAGCGGTATTCTTACTGTCATTGATAGGATGTCTATCCATAGTTCCAATTCCATATACATATATACTATTTTTAATAGCTATGCACTACGAATTGAATCCAATTATAGTATCGCTAGGAGGTGCTTTTGGTTCAACATTAGGAGAAACTATAGCCTGGCTCCTTGGTCGTGCAAGCTCTTCTATGCTTCGAGATACTAAATATTTTAAAAGAATAGAAATAATAATTAAGTTTACAAAGTCACATGGTTCTATAGCATTACCAATTTTAACATTCATCTTTGCTTTAACTCCTCTTCCAGATAAGATCCTATTTCTACCACTTGGTGTAGTAAGATATAGTGTATTAAGAATCTTGCCAGCAGCATTTTTAGGAAAAATGTTGATGAATATAATAATTATAATCACAGCTCAAACATGGGGTGTAATAGGCGAAGAAGTCTTGGGACTTGATGAAATATTGATGTTCATTGTTACAACAGCTATGCTTATAATTATAATGTCTATTATAATGTTTATCAAATGGGAAAAGATCTTAGGAATTCAAATCTCTTAGATATGTAAGTAAGACAAGCCTTGCTCTCTTAAATTAAGAGGAAATCATAAAACATAAACTATTTTAGTTATGATGATCATATATATGTATATGTTCTTTAAGTTTTATAATGGCATCCCCATATATTTTCTCAAGTATTTTCACATTAAGAACTTCCATAGGCTTTCCAACATAATACATACCTTTACCAAATACCATTATATCATCAACTATATCTAAAAAGATTTCAGGGTCATGACATGTAGCTATAATTATTCTTTCCTTTTTAAGGCTTGAAATAATTTTAATAATTTCTACTTTGCCTTCTGGATCTATAGAAGAAAGAGGTTCATCTAACAAAATTATGGGTTGATTGTTAGCTAATGCCCTTGCTATAAGTAATCTCTGTCTTTCACCTCCTGATAGTTTCCATATGTTTCTATACCATAACCCTTTATCTAAGCCAACACTATTAAACGCCTCTTTAATAGTCTTTACTATTTCATGTTTACTTACCTTCTTATTTATTTTCCTTAAATGTAACATTAAGCTAAACTCAACGAATTCCCAAGCTGTTATGGGAAACCCAGATGTAGCGGTTGTTAGTTGTGGTACATAGTCTATAAATCTACCCGCTAACTCACTTCTACCTGTAATTTCAATTCCATTAACATAGATTTTACCTGTATAGGGTTTTACCAACCCTACTAATGTTTTTAAAAATGTTGTTTTGCCAACTCCATTAGGTCCTATTACTAAGACTATACATGGGCTTCTACATATAACGTTTATATCATGTATAAGTGGTTTTTCATAACCTATAGTCAAATTCTTTACATCTAATGAAACCATTTTTATCCCTTACTGTGCACATTCTGATAAAAGTTTATAAGCTTTAGTATGCACATGAGATTATAAGGTGTTATAATATTGGTGTATATGTTAAATAAAGCTTTAATTATATTGATAATTAGTTCCATATTAATTACATCAATAGATTATGTATATGCTTCAAATGGACTATACATTGTTGTCACATTTCCATTTCTTTATGACGATATAAAAAATGTTGTATGCCCTGGAGATGTGGTTGTAAGTATAGTCAAGCCTGGTATTGATCCACATGATTACCAACTTTCGGTAGAGGATATAAATGTAATTAAAAAAGCTGATATCATAATATCCACAGCTCATATACACTTTGAACAAAAGATCAAGAAAATGATAGAAGAAAATGAATTGGATTCTATTCTGATAGAGATCCCATATCTTCAGAATATAAAGATATTTAAAAATCCATCTACAGGGATAGAGAACTACCATGAACTATTATTCTATCCCGAAAATTATATAGTGTTCCTAAAATATTTAAAATCAATCTTAGTCTCCTTAAGACCAGAATGTGCTAAAAACTATGAAGAAAATATTGAGCAGTTTATTTTAAGGCTTCAAAGTATTGTAAATAAAAGTGATAGACTAAATAGAATAGCTGTTCTAGATTCGCCAAGAGCACAATATATCGTTACGGGGCTTGGTTTGAACGTTTCATACATTCTTATGAAAGAAGAAGAGGTTCCTGTAACACCAGAGGATATAAAAGGTGCTGAAGAGATGATAAGTAGATATAATAATAGCATTGTTGTTATAATAAACGGTTCTAAAGCTGCTTCATATCTTAGCGACTTGGCTAATAGATATGGAAGAAAAGTTCTAATATTACCAGATTCCTTAGCATCAACATCAATTATTTCTATATTAGAAAATGCTATTAATGCTTTAAATACTTTAGACATAAATATAAGCCATAGCATTAACACAAACAATGCCCAGTTATTACAAGGGGTTTATATTATTCTCATTATACTATCACTATCATTTTTATTTATATTAATTCCATATGAGCTGTATAAGAGGAGGAAAAGTTGAATATAGATAATAAAACTTTATTATTATTGATATTAAATGTTATAATTATGCTATATACCTTCATAATAGTTCCATATACATGGTTTTTAACGATATTTTTTTCAGCAATTTTATATGGTGCTTTAAGTCCTTTGATATCTGCTAGAAGGATTTATTTCTTAGCTGCTGAAGCCCCTCATATCTCTTTATTATCGGTTGCTCTTGGAATTATCTTCTACAATGTTTTTCCAATTCTAAGCGAGTTTTCCTGGGCCTTAGTATTATCATTAATTCTCATATATGTTGTTGCATTTGCAATTAGATGGGGTCTTGACCCGGATGTTGTAACATCTGCTACAGTAGCCTTTGCAGCATCAAGTAGCATCATAGCTATATCTTATGTGCTGTCAAAATATAGCATTAGGTATAACCTATGGAGTGTGATATTAGGGGATCCACTGCTTATTACAAGAGATGATCTCTATGTACTTATTGGTATAGCACTTGTAGTATTTTTCATGGTTCTCTATATATTTAAAGTAAGTATATATATTGGTATAGACTCCGATTACACTAAGCTTCATGGAATTAAATTAATATTTTATGACATCGTATTATTTACATTTATCGGTCTAGCTTCTATAGCCCTTTTAAAAATAGTTGGATTCGTTTTAGAACATGTGCTTCTTTTATTACCATCGTTAATAGCAATAAATCTTGCTGAAGGCTCCTATAAAGTTCTTTACACCAGTATATTATCTTCAATATTTTCAAGTATACTTGGGCTTCTAATCTCTATATATCTAAATATAGCACCTGCAGGAGGTATAGGTATTGTTGCATTTATATTTTATTTCGCTACTCTTATCTTAAAGGTGAGAAAACGTGGGTAAGAAAAGATTTGGAGTAGCAATAGATTCTAAAATCTCATTAGATTTAGATAATATAGCTAGAAGCTTAGGCTTAGATAGATCAAAAATTGTCGAGATAGCACTAAAAAACTATATATCTGAATACAAGCATTTATTATCAAAACATATCTGTAAAGGTATAATAGTTATAGAAAATTCTAATGAAGTATCTATAGATAAAATACTTGAAGATCATAGAAATATTATAACAAATTATATACATAGTCATATAGATAAAGAATGCATCTCTGTAATTTTCGTTTCAGGTGATTCTGAAAATATTAATGCTCTAAATCAGCGGTTATTATCATGTGGATGTTTAGTACGTTATCTACCTTTCCACCACAACTAACCCTTTAAATACTGTTTGAGTTTTATATATGGTTTTATATAATTTGGTATTATTCTTCTGCTATGATTATTACATGAACTCTTTTACTATATAGTGGTTATCTCTCTTTGGCGCTTTGCTAATGGGTTAGAACAATTTTTCCACATCTAAATTTTATCTATCACAGAGCAGTCTGCATAGATGAATCTAGATATTTAATCACCTATACTATATCTATTCTATAAATGTTAGAAATATTTGTAAGCTTTGAAAACAGATACTTAATTTGAACTACTCTATAAAGGATGAAGAACCTATTGTAGAGGCTTTAAAGATAAGGGCACCTCCCAAGAATAGCTATGATCACTTATTTAAGTTTCTGAAACTATACCATGATATAGTTCAAATATTTGTAAACAGAATTAGGGTTTGAATAAGAAAAGCTATCTAAGAAGAAGCTCCATAAATTGTTTTACAGGGCTTGGTATCCCTGGGTTTTAGAGCTCATCAAACTAAGGAAATCCACATTTACGCTAAAAGCCTTGTGAAATCTGCTATAAGAGTGAAATAGTAAGAAACCAACTCTTAGAAAGTTAGCAGCTAGAGTAGATAGATATGATTATAAGTTGGATTTAAGTACAATGACTTTAGCACTAAAGCTTCACAATAATTATGAAGCTAAATAGAATTGATAGCAGATAAGGAGAGGATCGATAAGTTCAAGAGTTGGGACAACTACGAGAATGGTTAAGTAAATATGATGGTAGTAGTCTTTGGGTGTCTATATACTTTAAGAAAGTTATTAAGCTAGCAAAGCCAAAACTGTAATGTCTATAGATGTGAACTTTGATAGCGTAACACTAGCAATATCTAGCAATATTTTCTCCTAGTGGCAGGCTAGTTAAATTAAAGAGGTTTAAAACACTACTTAGAAAGATGTTACTCACAGAATTTGAGGTGTTAAGAGAGCTATTGAGAAACGCTGTGAAAGAATTCAGAATATTTCATGGGACTATGCTCACAAGTTAGGAGAATTGATTACTGAATTAACACACAACTATTGCTCAGTAGTAATTCTTGATGATTTAGATAAACTAAAGGAGGATAACAATAAGAAGGATAAGAGGTTTAATAAGAGGCTTGGATTATGGCTCTATAGGAGAATACAGTTCTGTATAGAGTATGAGGCTAAAGAGAGAAATCTGAAAGTGGTTAAAATTAATCCTAGGAGACCTCTTCAAAAATGCCCTAGATGTAGTAAGCTAGTTGAAATGAGTATAGAACATTAAGATGCAAGAAGTGGATTTCATAGGGAACAGTGATGTAGTTACAACAATAAACCTCTTCAAGAAGTTCATATCCAAGTACCCAAGATGCAGAGTCTTTGGGGTAGCCTGAACGCCCCCAAGCCAATGAAAACCCGAGTGGAATGCAGGAGAACAAGAATGAAGCAATGAAAACACGTCAAACCTGTATGAACTTATATGAGAGCTAAATCCCTAGTACTCATAACCAGGAAAACTGTACCGAAAAATTATAAGCCTTTCTTTCCATCACTATCTTGAAAAATGAGGCTTTCAGCTATAAATTAATTTTTAGCTAGTGTTAGCGGTAGAAAATGAGAGAATTAATGTAAAAAATATTTTTATTTATTATAAATAGTTGAGAGGGTTTAGCTGCACTCTGGGTAGTCGTCTGGTACTTTTGCTCTAAAGTATCTTCCTGTTTCGGGGTCAGCAAAGAGTCCTATTTTAACGCCTTTTCTACCTCTTGGTGCTAGGCTCCAAACCTTCTTTGGTACTAGGTCTTTTTCTGCTCCGCTTGGTGTTTTAACTTTTACAGCTTTTGTACAGGCCATGTTTCCAACCCAGTTTCTACTCTCTGTTATCTGGTTTAAAAGCATGGCGTAAGGTCATAGCTAAATCTGTTGGTTATGTATAATACCACTTCATATCTTTAGATATTTATTGTATTGCTTTAATACCAATTTAATATTATATGAAATATTAGCATTTATATTTAACTATGAAATATTGAATTATATCGATTTAATTATCTCATGTTGATATAGTGCTGTCTTAGTTGATATAGATTATTAAAAGTTTTTAACTCTCTTTATTTCTAAGTTCTAAGCTAAGGAATTCGTTGAAGCCCCAAATATCATATATCTTACTAAAAAGAGTTGCAGAGATAGAATATAACATCACTACTAAAGACCTAACTCAACTTTCTGCTATCTAGGTGATCACAATGCCCTTAGCAATAATTGTTGGAGGATTTTTCGGAGATGAAGGAAAGGGAAAGATAGCATCATACCTAGGTATAGTGGATAATCCTTTAATTGCTGTGAGATGTGGGTCGATAAATGCCGGTCATACTGTGTCATATAATGGTAAGACTTGGAAAGTTAGGTTGATACCATCCTTTTTCGTAAACCCAAGGACAAAACTCATGATAGCTGCAGGAGCGCTTATAAGACTTGATGTTCTATTCAAAGAAATCAATGAGACAGAGACAAGAAATAGAATATATATAGATCCTAATGCTGGCATTATTGAGGAAAAACATGTTGAAGCTGAAAGAAGCGATATATTTTTAGCAAAAGGGATTGGTTCAACTCTTCAAGGTGTTGGATTTGCTATGGCTGATAGAGTTTTAAGAAGATTGAAGCTTGCTAAAGATTTTAGTATTTTAAAAGATATGATTATAGATGTTGCATTTGAAGTAAATAAAGCTTTAGACAATAATGAACTTGTCTACATAGAGGGTGTTCAAGGCACTTTCCTTAGCCTATACCATGGAACATATCCATATGTAACCAGCAGAGACACCATAGCCTCAGCATTTGCTTCTGAGGTAGGAGTAGGGCCTAAAAGAGTTAACGATGTTATAATAGTATTCAAATCCTATGTTACAAGAGTCGGTGAAGGTCCATTAGACAATGAATTATCATATGAAGAGGCAGAAAAACGTGGTTTAATTGAGATTGCAACGGTTACTGGTAGAAAGCGTAGAGTTGCACCATTTAATATCGACCTAGCTAAAAGAGCAATAATGCTTAACTCTGCTACACAAATAGCTTTAACACGTCTCGATACCCTCTACCCAGATACCAAGTGCATTAAAGAATGGGATAGATTGCCACAAAACGTAAAAATATGGCTTGAAAACATAGAGTCCTTGTTAAAGACACCGATAACAATAATCAGCACAGGTGAAGATATTATGTGTACAATTGATAGAAGAACTGAGTTAGGTTTAAAGAGGTGAAAATTATGGGAAAGTTATATGATGTTATTATAGTTGGTGGTGGTGTAGCGGGACTTTTTTCGGCATACGAATTCGCAATTCATAGCTTCGAAAAACTGAGAGTGGCTATTATTGAACAAGGAAGTGGTAACCCATTTAGACAATGTCCAATGTTTAATTTAAAAAGACTTGTAAGGGATAAAGAATGTGTGTTATGTAAGCCATGCAATATTCTCACAGGAATTGGCGGTGCTATAACATTTAGCAGCGGTACTATGAATCTCAGACCTGATATAGGTGGTGATCTAAATAAACTTGTTGGTAGTTGGGAAGAAGCTGAGAAACTTATAGGGTATATTGACAATATTCTTGTGAAATTTGGCGCACCTGACAACCTATATAATTTAGATACAGAGCAGACAGCCGAGCTAGAAAGACTTGCAGCTAAAGCAGGTGCAAAGTTTATACCAACACCTCAAAGGCATATTGGATCAGAAAACATGCCTAGGGTTATAAATAATCTCGTTGAATTTCTAAAGCAGAGAAATATCGAGATACATGCATACACTGAGGCCATAGATATAGTGTTGAATGGCGACAAATATGTTATAAAAACAACTAATGGAGATTTCATATCGAGATACATAGTATTAGCACCTGGAAGAGTAGGGGCTGAATGGTTTGCAGAAATCTCTAAAAAAAGAGGTATTGATATAGAGCCTGGCCCTTTAGATATAGGTGTTCGTGTTGAAGCACCAGCATATATAGCAGAACCTATAACAAAACTTGTTAGAGATCCAAAAATAATAATGTATACTAGAAGCTACGATGATAAAGTAAGAACATTCTGTACTAACCCATATGGATTTGTTGTTGAGGAAAGATATCCTGATAACTCTGTTGGGGTAAATGGTGAAAGTTTTATAGCTTTACGTTCTAAGAATATCAATTTTGCATTACTTGTAACTGTAAAGCTTACAGATCCATTTGAGGATACTATAGCATATGGTAAGAGTATATCAAGACTTGCAACAAAGCTTGGTGGAGGAAAACCAATTGTGCAGAGATTTGGAGACTTAGAGGCTGGTAGAAGAAGTACATGGAATAGAATAGAAAGAAGCGTCGTTGAACCAACACTAAAAAGTGCTACCCCAGGTGACATAGCTATGGCATATCCATATAGAGTTGTTGTAAATATTGTAGAGGCTTTAAAAAGATTGGATGTGATAATGCCTGGAATAGCTTCATCGCAAACTTTGCTTTATGCACCTGAGATAAAGTTCTATAGTATTAAGGCTAGAGTTAATAAAGAACTAGAAACCTCTGTTAAAAACATATTTGCTGCTGGTGATGGTGTAGGATTATCTAGAGGGATGAACGTTGCTGCTGCAACAGGTGTTATAGTTGCTAGAGCCATTCTAAGAAGAGAAGGTATTGAAATAAATGATGATATAAATTAATCAGCTTTTTAACATTTATATAGCTTTGGGATAACTTTTGTGAATTTATTTGCATTAATAAAAAAAGTATTGTTAAATAGATATAGAAGAAATATATCTAAAAGAGCAGATAGAATAATTGGCGAAATTGAGAATTCTTTTCAACACTATAGAAAAGTGATGGAAAACTGTATAAATTATCTAACAGAGTTCTCTAAATCTATAAATCCATATAAATGTATGAAATGTGGTAAAGTGTTCTTTATTATTAATAGTGTTGACAAAGAATGCCCTTTTTGTAGTTCCCAATATATTGTAGGTTTAGATTCTATAGATTTTAAGATCCAAGTAAGTGAATATTGTAATTCATTATACGGTAAAAATATTCTTTATATTGAAACTATTAAGGATGTTGCAGAAAGGTTATGCATAGATAGAAGTTGTTATTTTTTAGAATCTACAATATCGTTAGAAATATTTATTGAAAAAGGAATTCTAAGGATCTCATTTAAAGATGAAGGAATTATAGAAATCGAGCTACCTTGGGTTGACACATCAACAATTATATATATAGATAAAATAACCTCCATTATTTCTACACACAGAGAAAAGTTGTTAAAAAATGGTATAAAATACATAGTTTATAAGACATATTATGAAAACATAGCAGTAAGCTATATAAAGATAATTAAAGAAAAATTCATTGACATATATTTCTTTAAACACTTTATAAATAAACTAGGACTAAGTAACCATATCTATAGTAGAGGTATATTGGTTAAGATTTTCGATATAGAACAGGAAGACTATATAGACCCTCAAAAATATTTATTAAAAAGAAGAAATTATAATATAATATTATAATATAAAAGTAGCAAAATTGATAAAGCAATTCACTAAATAATTTTATAACATTTAGTTATTTATCCCTATGTACCTAAGGTATTTAATTAAAAAATAATATTTAAGTACTTTGATAGGTATTAGCTAAAATGTTTGGCCATTTCCTCGTTTCCAGGTATTTTTAATATTGCATCTATTGTTTCTTCTACTTGTTTTGTGGTTTTGGTTCTTGGATCAACTATAAGCCAATTGAATAGAGTATCCCTACCACCTTTTAGAAATGCTTCTAAAGCCCATTCCATTCTCATTAATCTATGAATAATTACATATCTATGCACTTTACTAGGTAATGGTGTTAAGGATCTTCTATGTACACCTTTTCCATCTACTCTAGCTGGAATTTCTACAGCTACATTATCTGGTATACTTGGAAGTACACCATTGTTTAGCACATTAACTTGTATTGGAACGGGTATAGGTGGAATTCCTGGATAGGGTAATGAAAGATAATAATATTCTTTAGGATTGTCATTGACTATTGCATCAATTATTTCTACAAGTTGCTCTCCACTTGGTTTTGGAGGAAATACTTGTACTAATGATGTAGAAGGATCGTATGTAACCTTTGCAAGTTCTTCTAATTGTCTTTTAAGTGCCGCTAGATACATTGCCCAACCTATCTCTGAATCTGGTCCTCCATATGGACCATACCAATATTGTTTTGTTTTTAAATCCCAATGATATTTCCATGTGCCACCTCTTACACTATCTCCTATTGGTAACGATCCATACATTCTATACATATCTACAGCTGCTGGAGATAAATCTACATCGAATGGGCTTATAACATATTCCCTCCATATCCTCCAATAATCCTCAGCATCTTTTTTAATCCATTCATCTATGTATTTATAGGCATCTTCACCGCCATATCTAAACTTTGTTAACCATATCACGTGGTTAAACCCAGACATTTCTATCTCCAAATCTTTTGGATCTATCACTGAAAGAATTGTTCTATAACATTCAACATCATGAGCAGCACAGCTATTTACTATTCTCTTACCAAGTTTTTCTTCAGCTAATCTCATACCAAGAACTTCAACAGCTTTTAAGAATCCTAAATGTCCATGACATAAACCTATATTTTTCACTTTAGTCTCTCTGTTTATCAATGTCGTTAATTCAAAAACAGGATTTGCAACATTTATAAACCATGCATTTGGAGCATACTCTTCAATATCTTTAGCGATATCTAAAACAAGTTTAAATTGATAATAACCCCAAATTGTATGATAGTCGGACACATAATTCCATTCAACACTATTTATACCTCTATAATATCCATATTTTTCTGAAACCTCTCTTAATATCTCATAATAGTTATGCCCACCAGCCATGGCAGAATTTATAACAAAATCAGCATCCTTTATAGCCTCTTTTCTATCCTTAGTCGCATATATCCTTACAGGAATTTTAAGCTCATCAACATATCTCTTGGCGAATGTTGTAATTAAATTAAGTCTCCAGTCACTTATATCCATAAGCCATATCTCTAGATTCTTATCCCTAAGATTTTTATTTATGAGCAAATCTATTACAATTCTACTAGACCAAACAGCACTACCAGCACCTATAAATGCTATTTTTAATTTGTCCATTTTCTAGCACCCTAATCTCCACAACATGGTTTTAGCTTAAATAGTTTTTGCTGTTCTGAAACGTTTCAGCAATTTTATTGGCTTTATCAAATTCCTTTAATATCATAGCTATAACTAATAATACTAAGATATTGATAAAAGAAATATTGCTATTATTGAGCTATAGGTTCTATAGGTATTAATGTGCTTAATAATGTATATAAAAAGAATATCTTGGTCATTAAGTAATTTAGGTATTACAATTGTATAAATTGATTCTGTTAGACATTAAAATCTTTAAGACTGTTAGGATAGAAAAGACTTGGATGGAAACATAATGTTGATGAGCTTGACAGGCGTCCATGAGGTTTGAGTGAAGCTAATGAATCTACACCGAGTGTAGCCCGCAAACAAAAATACAAATATTTACAAATACAATCAGGTGCCATTAGCAGGAAACACCTAGTGTATATGCATTATATTATTAATTACTGCAGTTCTACATATATATGAGAATTATATCTAAGATGCAAGATCCTCTTGAAATAGCTTTTGTAAGTATAATTAATGGTATGGTATGACTTGTATACCATAAAACATTTATATTAAGTAAAAATATTATAAAATATTATAATTACAATAGTTATATATTTATAATGTTTTGCTAGGTATTTTATATATGTTCTTATTATTGTTTTCATTATCTAATCCTTTTAATTTCATATTACTATCATAATGAGTGCTTGTCTTTAATGCTTAATTGTTATAACTATGTTAGAATTTTTTCGATTGTTGAACTATTTAATGCAAGTTTTATTTCCCTTGCTATTCTTCTACCTACACTCATTGGTTCATTCCAATATAAATATGAATAGGGGCTTCCCCAAATATATAGATTTGTACCTGCTACTATTCTTCCGGAAAACTCAAATACTTTAATGTTCATATCTCGATCTATTATGCTTTCTAAGCAAAATGGGCCTATTATACCTGGAGGTAATGTTTTTCTAGTCTCTTCTACGAATTTAATACCATATTCTAAAACCTTTAGAAGTAGACTCTCTCTTAATACAAGCGGTATATTTCCAACAACTGTGAAAGTCGGATCTAAATCTATTTCAAGTATAGCTTTTGGTGGGATTCTTTTAATTCCATCTATATCAGATTCATATCTAATGTCTGCTCCTAAAATTTCTATTCTATTAAAGAGGGGGCTGTAAAAATAATGATAATAAGCTGTTACACCAATGAGATATTCTTGAATCATTACTTCATCAAGGTTTTTAATAATGCCTCTTTGAATCATATAATTAATGCTTTTGACTATTTCTTCTTTTGATCTAGCAATAAAATAACCTTTACCACCCTTAGCACCAGAAAGCTTTACTATAACAAGTTCATTAATATCATCATTAATCTTATATATTTTGGGGAGTGGTATTCCAGCTCTTCTTAGTAACTCCATTTTCATCCACTGATTAAACTCAACTCTAAATAAAGTTCTCAAGCCAAATATTGGTACCTCTAAAGTTTCTGCACATTCAATACCTACATATTCAATATAACTCCCATGAGGTATCATAATTCCATTGTAAGCTCTAATTTCTTTAACTACATCAGCTTTACATATATCTTTCCAATTTTCTACAACAATAAATTTGTCTATTAAATGACTAAACTGTTTATAAAACCATTCACGTTCTTTAGTAATAATTGCTATGGTTCTAAAACCCTCTAATTTAGCTCCATGAAAAATTTGAAGCGATGAATGACTAGCCAATGTAGCTATAGATATTTTGTCAAATTCATAGTTTTCAATTATTGCCCTAATATCTATCCAATGTCTATTATACAAAATGCACACCTATTACATTGCATTTTTATATAGTTTTGTAATTAAAGCTTATCAATTTACATAATTATACATATATATTCTTATACTTAATCTTAATAAATAAGCATATTATTGCTTAAAATATTTATTATATTGATCAATTAAACGTTTTATAAATATTTAAGTCTAAAGTATGGTAAATATACACAACTATATAAAAAGCTAAAACATTTTAATAATTGAATTTAAAAGCAAACACAGCCATGGTTACTAATGGTGAGCTCTATGGTAAGGGCTCAGAGACGTAATAAGCCAAATCACTGCAGGTGAATCATCCATAAATAAGTAGCTAAACTAAAATAGAAACGCAAACCTGGCCATGAAAAGCCTTGGCTACTATTTTAAGTTTTATATAAGTTTTAATAGATTGTTGTTGTTAAAAATTTATAGATTTGATATAGCTATTTTAATCAATGTGTCTATGGGAGTGAAGAGTGAGAAACTCTTCCCAATGCTTAATATGTGGAGGTTTGGATGGTTCTAAACATCTCTAAGGTAGATGTAGCTCCAAGAAGCGATGCAGAGAGAATGTGGATGAAGCGATGAAAATAAAGCTATATAAAACTATATAAACTCATACAAGAGCTGAACTCCATAAAAACCAAGCATTTATGGATAATACATAGGCATTTACAAATCACCTCAAAGTATTGACTTCCTCTCGCTCTAAAGGGCAAGGGCTCCATTTAGAGATTCACAGATTCCCACATCTATTTGGGTTTACATCTGTAAGGTTTATTTTGTTTTATTTATTGTTAATGGTATTTATTTAGTTATGAGAGCTATGCTCCAAGTCTATGTGGGCTAAACCTAGATGGGAGTCTCGTTCCGCTGAGCTTGATAGCCACCCATGTCACTACACCAATAGCTCATGAGGCATGGATAAGATGGAAGCCTCCTAGACACAACGAATAAATGAACCAATGAGAATGAAAATCTATGGACAAACAGTTTATTTAACTGATGGTTTATGTAATAGATGTTTTCATTTTAGATAATCGAAAGTTTATTAATAATATGTTTATGCTATAGCTTCATAAGCTTTCTGTACTCTTTAGATAAACATTTTTATGCTAGTTATAAAGTAAGTACTGTATAGATGCTAAGGTGATATAAATGCTATCTATTGTAAATCCAAAGGAGGTTCTTAAAGACTATAACTTTAAAGAGATATCTATAGCTACTATAGCAAGTCATTCAGCTCTAGATGTTTTTGATGGGGCTAAGGATGAAGGATTTAAAACTATAGCAATATGCCAAAAAGGTAGAGAGAAACCTTATTTAAGGTTTCGAAGAATAGTTGATACTCCAGTAATATTAGATAGGTTTACTGATATAATAAAACCAGAGAATATAGAGTTTTTAAGAAAAAGTAATGCCATATTTATCCCAAATAGAAGCTTTTCTGTATATGTAGGCTATGACAACATTGAAAAAATATTCAATGTTCCGATATTCGGAAATAGATATCTTCTAAGATATGAAGAGAGAAGTGGTGAAAAGAACTATTATAATATATTGGATAGAGCTGGTATTAGAAGACCAAAAACATTTTCATCACCTGATGAAATAGATAGACCTGTTATGGTTAAAATGCCCCATGCTAGAAAAAGAGTTGAAAGAGGATTTTTTATAGCTATAGATAGAGATGATTTCTGGAATAAATTTAGAAAACTTGTAGCAAATGGTGTTGTTAGAGAAGATGATTTAGCCAAGGCTTCAATAGAAGAACTTGTACTTGGTGCACATTTTAACGTGAATTACTTTAGAAGTATAGCAAGAAAAGATATTGAGATAATAAGTATCGATAGAAGAATTCAAACTAATCTTGATGGCTATTTAAGACTTCCTGCTGATATTCAAGTAGAGCTAAGAGAATTCATAGATGTTGAAATGATTGAAATAGGACATGAATCTGCAACAATTAGGGAAAGTATGCTTGAAAAACTATTTGATATTGGGGACAAATTCGTAGAAGCTACAATTAATATTGAACCTCCTGGTGTTATCGGACCTTTTACACTACAACTATTTGTTACAGCTGATTTAGATGTTGTTGTATTTGATGTTGCTCCTAGAATCGGAGGTGGTACAAACATATATATGGGTATAGGTAGTCAGTATAGCAAGCTTTATTTTGGCAAGCCAATTAGTATGGGTAGAAGAATTTCTATAGAAATAAAAGAATGTGTTTTACTAGATTGTTTAGAGGATATAGTAACATAGAGGGTATGAAATAATGGATGTTATATGTCCTTTAGATTGGAGATATGGATCAGAGGAGATGCGAAGACTGTTTTTAACTGAAGCTATTGTGAAGAGATTTATAGTTGTTGAAAAGGCTATAATGAAAGGTCTTGAAGAGATAGGATATGCTAAAAAAGGGTGTGCAGAAATTATAGATGAATGTGCACAGAGTATCACTGCAAGTGATGTCTATACAAGAGAATCTGTAATGGGACATGATATAGCAGCTTTAACCTATCTACTTGGTGAAAAATGTGGTGAATGTGGAAAATATGTTCATCTAGGTGCAACAAGTTATGATATTGTTGATACTGCTTGGGCATTGATTATAAAAGATGCGCTAGCTATAGTTAAAAGGAGGCTTAGATATATAATTGAAAAGCTTATAGATATGGCATATCAATATAAAGAGGCTATAATGGTTGGTAGGACTCATGGCCAGCATGCATTACCTATAACACTAGGTTTTAAATTTGCAAATTATATCTATGAATTCACAAGAAGTTTTGAAAGGTTATTTGAAACTGAGAAAAGAGTTGTTAGAAGTAAAATTTCAGGAGCTGTAGGTACTATGGCAGCTTGGAGAGGTAAGGGAATAGTTCTTGAAGAAATCGCGTCTAAGTATCTTGGGTTAGAACCACATAGAATTGCTACACAGGTTGCTCCTAGAGATGGTTTTGCAGAACTTGTCTCTGTTTTAGCTATACTTGCAAGTCAGCTAGATAGATTCGCATTAGAGGTTAGAGAACTTGCTAGACCAGAAATCGGTGAGATTTACGAAACTGGAAAAAGAGTTGGAAGTAGCACCATGCCACAGAAGAGAAACCCAGTAACTGCTGAAAGAATATCGGGGTTGGCAAAAATAGCTAGGTCTCTTGTTATTGTGGCATTAGAGAATATTCCATTAATGCATGAAAGAGACTTGACAAATAGTAGCAACGAAAGAATATTGATACCGCATATGTTTCTTATTATAGATCAGATGCTTATTGATATGCTGAAATTACTAGACACTATATATATAGACATAGATGCTATGAAAAGAAATCTAGATCTTTTAAAGGGTCAAATAATGTCAGAAGCTATAATGATTAAATTAGTTGAAAGGGGAATGCCTAGACATGAAGCACACAAAATATTATCAGAAATAATACGTAATTTAAAAGCTGAAGAATCATTAAAACAGGCTTTAATGAAGGATGAGAGGATATTAAAATTGTTAACTGTAAATGAAATAGAAGAAACATTGAATTACTATACTTATCTTGGAAATTATAAGGAATTAATAGATAGGACAATTAAATATTCAAAAGATGTTTTGAATAGCATTCAATAACATTTAAATAATCAAAAATTTAAACAGAACAAAAAATAGAATAGTTTTATTTCCTCAAAATAACATTATTAAAACTAAAACTCTATTAAGGAAATCGTCAAAATATATAAAAACATATAATATAGACATAATCCAATTGAATACTATCTATATACTCATATTGAACTATACTTATCAAGTTTTATTATATTTATTTATTAGATGATACAGATAAACTTAAAATAACATCATATGTACTTATATTCATAAATATATCTGTGTGTGAAATTAATGTTTGTAAAGACTATTGTTTCAATAGGTCCTTCAAGCGGAGATGAGAAAATTATAGATAGCATGGTTAAATTAGGTGTAAATGGTTTTAGAATTAATTTTTCTCATGGCTCACAAGAAGAATGGAAAAAATATATCGAATTTATTAGAATTGCTGAAAAGAAATACGGTAGAATTGTGGCCTTAATAGGTGATTTGCAAGGTCCATCACTTAGAATAGGCATTATTAAAACTCCAATTGCTGTAAAAAAGAATGATATTATAAAAATAGTCCTAGGGAGAGAAAGTGATGGTGGTACGAATTTTGTGGTACCTATGCCTATATCTAAGTTCTTTGAATTTGTAGATATAAGCGATATACTTGTAATGGATGATGGTAGAACAAAGCTACGCGTAGTTGATAAAGGTAGTGATTATGTAGAAGTTGTTGCTCTTACCGATTCAATTATAACCTCAAGAAAAGCTATTGCAATTCAAGGCAAAGAAGTGGATTTACCTTCAATAGGTGAAAGTGATATGACTAATATTAAATTTGCATTAGAAAATAGTTTTGACTATATAGGTCTTAGCTATGTTAGAACATCTGAAGATATATCTCTACTAAGAGACATATTAAAAAGAAGTGGCAATAATGACATAGGTATAATTACTAAAATAGAAACTCGTAGTGCTATAAATAATCTAAATGAATTAATTAGAGAAAGCGATGCAATTCTTGTTGCTAGAGGGGATCTAGGTATGAATTTTGGCTTAGAGGAAATACATATACTACAGAAAAATATTATTGACAAATGTCTGGAACATCGTAAACCAGTGATAGTTGCCACACAATTACTTGAATCTATGACTGAAAGACCTATTCCTACAAGAGCTGAAGTGGTTGATGTTAGCATAGCTGTTGAATCTGGTGTAGATGCCCTAATGTTGACTGGAGAAACATCAATAGGTAAAAATCCTATTGATGCAGTTTCCTGGCTCATAAAGATAATAAACTTTGTCGAGAAAAATGCATTAATAAGAAATTTTGATTATATTGCATTAAAAGCTAGAAGAAATCTAGACCATGTCCAGCTAAAATTTGTAAAAGGTGTACTTGAACTTGCTGAGGATATTAATGGAAAGTTAATTGTGTTCAGTATGCATGGAAATACTGCAAAAAGAGTCTCTTCTCTTAGACCTATAGTACCAGTATATGTAGGTTCACAAAATATGAAAATACTTAGAAAACTCTCTATATTATGGGGTATTCATCCAATATATATAGAATCCCAAAACTATGAAGAAGGCCTTCAAAAAACTTTAACAAAGTCTATTGAACAAGGTTTTGTAAACTATGGCGACTATGTCGTGTTAACTTATGGTTTAAGAGAACCAAAACAAAAAGTTGAGATACAAAGAATAACAGTTTAGGCTTTTATAACCGACAATATGTCTTTTTCACTTAGTTTTATAACTTTAAAATATTCACCGCTTATGTTTCTTAAATCCTCATTTTCACCCATAATCATTACTGTTATAAGTCTTGTTTTAACATGTTGTAATGCCTTTTTAACTAAACTCCTAGCAATTCTATCCTCACCATCTGTAATTAATATAACCTCACTCAATTCTTTTGACTTCAGCTTTGCAATATCATTGCATGCTGTTATTAAGGCTTTAGAAATATCTGTTCCACCACCATTTTTAACCATAGCTATATATTCTATTAATTTCATTACTTCAGAAGGCTTAGCATTAGGTTTAATTCTAAATAGTTCATAAGGTTCCGAATCAAAGAATCTTATATAGAAAGATCTATGTTCTGCTCTACTCTTCATGAATAGAGCTAAAGCTGTAGCTTTAGCCCATAGAATTTTATTTCCATCCATGCTACCTGATTTATCAATCAATAGATATATAGGACCCATATTCATATACATTACTTTCTCAAATAACAGAAGGTTATCATCAGCAAGTTTTATATAGAGGTATAGCTGGGGATATGCAAATTCTGTATATACTATTCTTTCAACATCTGAACCTCTAGTATAACCTTCAACCTCTCCTCTTTGATAAACCATTCTTTTTCTTTTTACCACAGCTGTAACATCTGGTACATTAGTTAAAATTGTTAATAGATTTTTAATATCTGTATTTTTGACAAGTTTTATAACAGTCGTTACATCATCTTCAAGGTTAAGAACATGACCTACACCAGCTTTATATCCATAGACAAAATGTTCTACATTTTTCACTGTTTCAGCATTTTCTAAAGTTTTCTTAATAGCCCTTTTAATAGAGTTTTCTATATTTTTATCCTCTTCTCCTTCATTTTCTTCATTATTCTCACTTCTCTCTTTGCTACTACTTCTATTCTTTCCTCTACTTTGTGAAAGCATTTTCTCTTTATCATTTTCAAGTTCTTCTAATACATTCATTAGAAATAGCGTTCCCAATGTAACAGAAGCAAAACTATCTGCAACTGTATAAAGTCTAAGTTTCTTAGCATCATCATCAGTTAATATCGCCTTAATCATTTTATAATGTTTTTCACTACCCATTGAAACTTGAGGAATTTCGATAATTCTTGGAAATGGAAGGTAAAACGTATAGTAGACGTCTATCGCGAGATCTAGTGGAATTTCACTATGAGAAATCGTAGTGCGATTTCTCAATTTCTTTAAATTATCAAGAATCTTCTGACCCTTGTAGCGTGTGAATGGATCTTGATAGTCTATGTGTTTTAATACACCCGGCATTACCTTATCTACCCTCCATTTTTCTCTTTATCTTTTCTAAAACTTCATTAATATTCTCTACGACCTCTGCACCTTTCTTATGTACCTTCTCATCACTTGTTTCTCTAATCATTGATAATACTCTATCTCTTGTTGATTCGAGGTCTCTATATATTTCAAGTAATCTATATTCTATGAACCTTGAATTTATATTTGGAAATGAAACAATATAGTTGTTAACCTCCTTTACACTAATAGCTATCTCTTCAAGTTCTCTTAGATATCTATATGAAGTTTTTAACTCTTCAGAAAGTATTATATTAACCCTCTCAAAATCATCTATATCATGTGGTACTATAAATCTTAATACCATTAGATCCTCCTCATTAACTATCAACCTATTATTAAGTATAGCGTGTGCTGCTATGACCTTTAGTGCCTTTCCTTTTCTTCTATCTGTAACATGAAGATTTTTGGATTCAAACATCGAGAATATTTTTAAAAGCTTACTTTCAACAACATCAAAATTAACTTTATATATTAACTTATTTACATTTTCTAATGTCTCTCTATCTAGTGTTATCTCTGGTTGAGGATAACCATATCTTTCAATATTCCATGAATACTTTAGTAAATCCTTCCATAGATCCTCAGACAAAGGCTTAACATAGTGTCTCAATAAAAATCTATCATAAAGTGCTTCAAGCTCAGGGTCTTGGGGGACTTCATTACTTGCTCCAAAAAGGCTCCAAAGCATAACCTTTATCTCAGTGTATCCATCATAAAACAACCTTTCATTCATAATTGTAAGTAATGTATTCAAAATAGCAGAATTGGCTTTAAATATCTCATCTAAGAATACTACTTCAGCTTCTGGAAGTTTATGAGCTGTTATTCTAATGTATTTGCCATCCTTTAATGCATTTATATCTAAAGGACCAAATAATTCGGCAGGCTCTGTATATTTTGTTAATAGATAAGTAAAGCATTTCATATTGAGTAATTGTGCAGCTCTTCTAATAAGTGCACTTTTTGCTGTGCCTGGTTCACCAATAAGCACAGCATGTTCCTTTGTAAGTAGAGCTAATAATATAACCTTTGACTCTTCCTCTCTACCAACAAACGGTCTAGATAGTTCATTAAGTATCTGTGGTATTAATTTCAAATAGCTCTCAACAGAGGGCATCATAATATCATCTCTTAGCACACTCTAATAACAGTGCTTAAAGAGTATATATGTTAACAGCTCTAAATTAAAACCGATACTTCTATAACATTCACCAATATTTTTAAATTCAGTACCTGTAGGAATTGGTATTGTATTTTCATTACACATTATAAAGTTTGTGCTTTCTCTTAAACCAAGTCTTTTACCTATATCTCTATTCACATAAGATGTATTTATAACTTTGTTAAATAAGCTTATAAAATACATATATCTATTTCTTTCTAAACGATTTCTACATTTATCGAATATCTTATACAATCTATATAGACCTACTACTATCTCGGAGGGAAGAATATTTAATGTGGTATTCTGAGTAACTTCAATAATATTATAAGCATTATAATATTTACTAAGATCTACAGACACATATTTGTTTATAATGTCATACATGATATTAACTGTATCTATTATAACTTCAACATCAATATTATCAATCATATCTTTATTGCTATGATAAATACTATCCTCCAATGCTTTTCTAAACGTATTAAAAGTTATAGAAGGTATACCAATCAGTGTAAATGCAAACGAATCAAAAACTATATTATCATAGTCTAGTGAAGAGCTGCTAAAGTGGGAATTGACTATATTCCTTAATACTATATTAGATGTTGAAATAGTTAAAGGTTTTTTATATATTACATCTATATTTATAGCTAGTATTGTATTATTTAATATATCATCTATATGTTTATTAATATGATGCCTTGAACCTACAAGCCAGTAAAACGATGTTATATCTTCTGGAAATCCCTCTTCAGCAGTAAAGAATGCAAATATAATGTCGTTGTCTATGTTGAGATTCTTAAATATTTTTGCAAGCGTTACAACTGTTGAAACCCCTATAACATTATCGCTACCGCCGCTAAACCAATGATCATGATGAGCCATTATATAAATATTCTTATTGTATTTCTTATGCATCTTTGCAATAATGTTGTATCCATAAGATTTTAGTATACTTGACTTTGCATATATTCTACTTTTATCTAGTTTATCAATAGAGCCTAGCGAGTTTTTTATATGTATGACTGGAATATCTAATTGGTTAGCTTTTCTATAGAGTGCTATAACATCATTTAGTACCACAATTCTCCTAAGAGCTTCCTCTTTATCTCTAATAACTATTAGTTCAGGTTTAAATCGACTTAAAATATAAGCTACAGTAGCTATGTCATCAGGATCTTTTGGCATATCGATTAAAACTACTTTATCCAGTAGTTTTTCCATATTCACTACTTCTTTGTGCTCTAATGTATCTAAATTGAATTCAATAATTTTATTACTATGAAGTTCTATATCTATTACTCCATGATAGGGTGGGTGGACGGAACAAGGATAAATGTTATAATTGTTCTCTATTATACATATTTCTTCATACCATGATGTAACAGGTACATATTCTATTATAAGCTCATCGACATAATCTTCTAAATTCTTTTTAATAATATCCATAACTTGCTTCTCTTTATCTGTTCCTGCAACTATCTCCCCAATTCTTTCTATTTCGTTTGCCAAGTTTAAGATATAATTGATATATCTGTTATTTAGTAAAAACACCATCTATATTAAACCTCTGTTTTATTCATATCTTAGTGCAACTGCTGGAGGTATTTTTGATGCTCTGTATGCTGGAAAAATCCCACCTATTATTCCTATTAATATGGTTAATCCCAATGTCTTTGTAATTAACTCAATTGTAATTTTTGGATTTGCTTTTATTACCATTATTGAAGACTGGGCTGAGAGCTCAAGACCCCTTGACGCTAGTATATGTCCTCCTAAAACACCAAGTGTAATACCTATAGCTCCACCAATTAAACTCATAATAATACTCTCCATTAGAACCATAGTTAATATATGTTCATTTGTAAAACCTAGTGCTTTAAGTACACCTATCTCTCTTGTTCTTTCAATAACTGATGTTATCATAGTAGCTGCAACACCTGCTACAGCAACCGCGAAAGCTGAGAGACTTGCAGAAAAGGATATAAAACTCATAGCACTAGTAACTGAATTTACAATATTTGCTATTCCCTGAAACGAGATTATTTCAGCAGAGTTTCTATATATATTTCTCAATTCATTAACTATATTTGCTACCTCATCACTGCTTCTAACTAGTATGAATATACCGCTCCATTGGCTTAATCCAAAGATTCTTTGTCCAGCTTCTAATGGAAGAAATATTGTTGTATCTGGACTTAAGATAAATGCTCCACCGAATTCTTTAAGAATAGCTGAAACAGCTATTGTTGTTCTTTTAATTGTATTTTTACTTCCTTCACTTCTCATAAAGGTTAATGTTATTGCATCACCGATATCGTAAACCTTTTCTCTATCCTTAAAAGCAATTTGATAGCCTATAACTGCTTTTACATATTCTGAAGCAGATGGTATACTTCCTTCATATATTTCAATACTTTTAATTGTTTCAAATATTATATCTATTGGAATGGCATAGACAAAAACAATTTTATTCTCTCCCCCTATTCTAGCCTGTGCTTGAATAGAGTAGAATGGTTCAGCCCGAATAACATTGTTAATGGCTCTTATAGTATTTAGATCACCTTCTGTAAATCTATATCCAGATGATGGAAATAATACTATAGCATTTTGACCTAGGCCTTGAATTTGTTCTATAACATAATCGGCATAACCATCAACAACACTAGATATCATAACTAATGCTAGAGGACCTATAGCTATTCCTATTATTGTCAATGCTGCTCTTATTTTTCGCTCGGTTAATGCTTTAAATGCAAGGATGAATATATCTATAATAAAAGAAATCAATATTTTTATCCCTTATATACAGATTGTTGTATTAATGTTTTCCTTATATACCTATAGAATATAAGGGCCATAACAGATAAGAATATAGCAACTGCTATTATTACTATTATATGATTTAATTGAAATGCCTGAACTGGTGTCTGGGTATACATAGGTGTAGACTGCTCTATTGCGATACTTATTCTTTGTTCTAAAGTTCTTTCAATATAATACTCATCCCTGTATACTATAATTAATAATACATTATCAGGTATATGTTTTATTTTAGCTTCAATTCTAAACACTGACTGTGATGCAGGATCTATATCTCCAACTAAAGTCCTAGTTATCTCACCATCTATATTCACCTTAGCTTCAACACTTCTTGCTGTAGCAATACCATAGTTAACTATAATGCCTGTAACCCTTAATATCTCTCCAGAGACACTTGCCTTTATATCCTCTAACTTTAGATCAATAAATGGTTCAAGCAATATTGATAGCGATGTATTAAAGTATTGCATAAACCCTGAAACATCACGGAATATTATAGTTACCCCAAAAGGTACAGACATGTACCTCATATATGTTTGTGTTGTTCCCATTGCTATAGCTACTGGATTATAGATTAAATTATATGTAATATTAACTATATTGTTTGGAGGTAAAATATCAACATATTTCACATTTCCATCAGGTAATAATATAGAGGTATATGGCACTATATATACATATACATTATATAGCGGAGCTGAACCTATATTAGAAATTCCTAGATTTAATACCGATGTACCATTGACAACTTTTACTTTTATGGGAGTGATTATATCTATGACTTTAGTTGATCCAAGAACATTTATCTCTATCAATATAGGTATTTTTCTGACACAATTCCAATGATCGATAAAATTGAGATATGCCATTGCTGTATATGCTCCAGGATCTTTCACCAATATATTTAGTTTTACATAGAAATACATTAGATCACCATATCCAAAAACCTGCTGTATATTACCTTGCTGTTGAAGCCATTGTGAAACATAGTTTATAATTGTTCGTTGATAACTTATTGAAGGAGTTTGTAATGTTTGTAGCTGTTCCATTATATTTATGTTTGTTGCAGGTATTTTTGCATAAGATTGATTGGAAGCAGAATGGGTGAATCCCTGTGGAAGATACAATTCAAGTATAGATCCCTTAACTGAAGGGTTATAGTTGTTTCTAATAGTTATAGCCAATATTGCGCCATATGAATTGGGTTCAGGCATGATGCCTATCCATTGTGTTGATACAAGACTAATACTATCATTGGGATCATTTACCAAAAGCCTAATTTGGTGTTTATCAATAAAAGCCATATTGGGTGTTCCTGATTCAACTATATATTCCATTATTAGTGTTGCATTATATCTCCCTGGTTTAACATTACCTATGTTTATTGAAAACGTAGCTGTAAATTGTTGAAGACTATTTATGGGTCCAGAGATATATGAAGAGGCTTCATTGAATCCTTTTGATGTAAATCCCTCTGGCAATCTCAACATTAACTTAACTCCTGATACTCTATATGGCCAATTATTTACAATTGTTACAAAATATGTAGCATTACTTGTATTGGGATATGCTGGCCAGTTATTTATCCATCCCCAATCTATAATATCTAATCCTTTTCCACTAGCACTCCTATCCACAGCTAGAGTAATGCTATATCTATTACTATCCTTAATATTAGCTCCATAGAGTGTAAATAAATGATATATATTCACATCAAATTTAACGTAATTTTGTGATGTATTTGCTAAATCAACATAAAATGTCGTTGAACAACTTCCTCCAACATTTAATATTGGAGTACAAAATGCTTTACCATTAATTATAATAACATCTTTATCAGTAGAATTCAATGCTACCTCTACGCCACTAACAGTATAAGGACCTTCATTCATAATAATCAATGTTAATGGCACATTACGTTGTCCTTCCAAAGCCCTAATAGGTGTTTGAATCCCCCAGAACCATGTTACAGGTCTTATGTTGGGTCTATAGTAATCATATGACACTATAGATATGGGAATCTCTAGGCTATCTCTGTATATTGCAATAGAATCTCTATTTTGTATAGCATATTCAATTAACATAGAAATATTATAATTACCAGGTTGTGCTATTGAGTCGATATCAACATTTAATGTAAGCGTACATATTCCTGCTGCTGGAACGCCATATAGGCAGGAACCTGAAATATCGTTAACTTTAATGTTATTTGGTATATAACTTATTTTAGGTTTTATCCATGCGATAGAATAGGTTTTAATATTAATTAAGTCAATATTTATAAAAATGTTTCGTGCTGTTGGTAAAAGAGGAGCATATGAGCCGGTGTATTGAGTATGAATGGCATTTATAACAAGCGCCTTTAATTCAGAAAGAAGTGCTAATTCTAATAGAAAATCTTCTCTAGCAGTATAATACATTCCATAGCTATATACAGTTCCAGTAACTATTATTTTAATAGATATGTTGGTATATATGCTATTTATCTCCACATCTGCAAAAATCGCTGTGAATACATTGCCATAATTTATAGGATTTGTAACTATATATATAGATGTGTTTCTTCCATCTATAAATTTTGCATTAACTCCATCAAGTTCTACCTGGATTATTAAAGAGTTCAATGTGTCTATGTTAAGAGATTGAAATGTTAAATATATAGCCGCCCTACTTGTCATAGGTGAAGATATTTTGTTCCACCATCCACTATCAATTAACGTTACATTTAACCTAGGACTGTATATAGGTAGTAAGATAGTATATGTCTCCTCATGCCAAAACTCTTCTACACCTATTACTAAGGCTCTTAATTTTATTATTACTGGGTATACACCTTCATCAGGTGTTACGATATCTATGTTTGGTACTTCAAGATATATGGCTTGACCATATCCAAAAGCTCCATTTATAGGTATTGAAATGCTTCTGTTAATTGATTGGAATATCATCTGTTTTGGAAGATGTATCATAAATATAGGATTCTGTATTCTAATCCCTGGTTCAGATACCATGAAGTATACATAAAATCGTGAGTTTATTGAGTTTATATAGGCTTTCTTCGATACCCATCCATATTCTATTACATTTAATATGCTTTGATTTGGAGGTGCAGATATTGTTATTGTAAATATGTAGTTGTTTTGAAATCTATAGAATGTACCAGTGCTCTCTATTGCTATACCACTAATATTTAAAATAGCCTCGTATACACCTGGCTTTATTCTATTACTTATCGATATACCTGAAAAAACTAATGTGCTTCTACTTCCTCTTGGTATATCAATACCAGTTAATCTAATTATATTTGGATAGAAATTAGAAGGCAATTCAATTAATGCTATAACATCTACTACATTAACTACATCATAATTTTCAAGAATAATTGCAAGTCTCGCATTTTCAGAACCTGGATATATCTCCCCATCAAGCCAATATATATCTGTTATGACAAGATTTATATATGGCTTATTTACAGCAACTGTAAAGTAGTATGTATTCTCACTCCAGAATTCTGCACCATTATCCTCACCAAAGATAATAAGCTTTAATTCGATATTGACTCTATCCGTTGTACCTATAATCATTGGTGGAGAATGTAATGTTGCTATGTCACCATAATTCAATACTTGTCTATATATATTAACAGCATTTTTTGTTTTATTTATAAAACTACTTTCTGGTGATAATATTGTAAAGTAAGCAGTTATACTTCTTACTGTTTTAAAATCTTTATTAATTATTGTAGCATAGAATTGAGTTTGAATAGCATTTTCAACTATTCTTGTGCTTTCAAATCCATAATCAAGAACTGCTAAATTAATTAAGGGTGCTGATGATAAGGTAATACTGAAAGGTTTCGTTACCTTGCCAGTGTATATAACATTATCATCAGTTCTCATTGTGGCGTTAATTACTAATTCCACTCTATATAATATGTCTGGAATAGCATTGGGACTAATAGATAGTGGTCCAAGAGATATTGAGGTAGTAGCATATTTCTCTAAGCTAGGAATTCTAAATCTTATATTACTAGGTGTAAATATATCAGATTGAAATTTAGCAACACCTTCTGCTTGTATTATTGCAGAATCTCCAACATTCTTTAAAACAATATAGAGATATATATTTTGTGAACCAGGATAAGCATCAGGACTCCAATACCAGTCAATGACATCTATATATAGCTCTGGATATTGACTAACATATATTTCAATTCCTTCTATAGTTTGGCGCTGTTCAATACCACCCTCACTATAATACACTATTATACTAGCATAATATCTACCTGGAGATATCGTAGATTCAACATCAAATCTATATTTAAAGGTAATTACATCACCTTGTTTTATGATAACATATGTTGTGCCGTTTGGTGTATATGGTGGTGAACATTGAGTAGAGCCCCTAGATATAGTAAAACCTTCTGGAAGCTGTAAACATGCTGCAGATACAATAATATCTTCTTCTATTAAGCTTTGAACAATTACATTTAATTCAACATTCCTACTACCTGGATAAATACTACTTGTACCTGCTGATGATTTATAGCTATATGATATCAATTCAAGCTGGTTTTGAGATGCTATGCATTGTAATAGAGTATAAATTCCATGAATTGAAAGAATAACTGTAAATAATATTGATAGTGCTGTAATTTTCGCTAAATTCATCTTTATCACTTAATAATCTCTATTTAGTGTTGGTTTATATGTCTGTAGACCTAGTTTCTTTATAAGCTTTAATCATATTTAAATCTTCAATTCTATTACTCTCTATAGATTCAACTATATCATTATCATTGACTTTATACTTTATCTTAAAATTCTACTATTTATTCTTTTCTTCTAAAATTCTATGAACATAGATCACATTGTGACTTCTTTAAGTTATTTTGTTTTAGTTTGATATTTGTTTATTTTTAATTATAATTTTTCAATTGTTTTCTAATTTATATTACGTATCTATAAAATATATAATTCAAAAATTAAATCTTAAATTATAGTATCTGTTAGTAATAAATAGATGTAAGGTGTATATTGTTGGACAAGAATAGAAATGAGGAACTTGTTGTAATAAGCATTATTGGTGCTGATAGACCTGGCATTGTCGCTGGAATTACAGCTGTTCTTGCTAAACATAATGTAAATATTGTTGATATAGCTCAGACTGTGGTACGAGGTATATTTAGTATGATTATGGTTGCAGATCTTTCGACAGGTAATATTGATTTGCCAAAGCTTAGAGAAGAGCTTTCTATGAAGGGTAGGGAACTGGGTGTTGAAGTTAGTGTTAATCATATAGATGTTTTTAAGGCTATGCAAAGGGTGTAGCTTTTGCCTAGGATTTTTAGCCCTGAGGAAATAAGCGAAGTTGTTGAAATGTTGCTATTCCAAGATCTTGATATAAGGTCTGTAACATTAGGTTTAAATCTACAGGATTGTATCTCAAGCAATGAAGATGAAACAATTTTATGTATAGAGGAAAAGCTTAGTTTATATTCAAAGAAGCTTGTTAAGGCTGTTGATAATGTTTCTAAGAAATATGGTGTAAGGATTGTTACTAAGAGAATTGCTGTGACACCTATATCGATTATAGTAGAACCATTAATTAGAAAGGGATTTGAAGAAGCTTGTCGCATTGCTATAGACATTGCAAAAGCTTTAGATAGAATAGCTATAGTGAATCATATTGATTATGTTGGCGGATATGCTGCGTTTATACATAAGGGGTTTACCCAAGGCGATAAAGTAGTTATAGAAACTTTACCTAAAGCACTATCTGTTACACAAACACTTGCTGGTATGGTAAATGCCGCTTCCACATCTACAGGCATTAATGTCGATGGTGTGATAGATGTGAGTAGAAAAATTCTCGAAATTGCAAATAGTACACCAAAGGGACTTGGATGCACAAGGTTTACAGTTATGGCGAATGCTCCCGAAGACAATCCATTTATGCCAGGTGCTTATCATGGTCTTGGCGAGCCAGAGGCTGTAGTAAATGTTGCTGTAAGTGGACCTGGTGTTATAGAGGCTGCAATAAATAGGCTTGGTGAAAAGGTAGATATGAGGACATTGCATGACACAATAAAGAGAACAGCTTTTAAAATAACTAGATTAGGTGAGTTGGTTGGAAGAGAAGTTGCAAAGGAGGCCGGAGTATCATTTGGTATTGTCGATCTTTCTCTTGCACCTTCACCAAAAATAGGTGATAGCGTTGCTAGAATTCTAGAGGTTATGGGACTTGAATATGCAGGTTCACCTGGTAGTATTGCTGCATTGTATCTTCTTGTTGATGCTGTTAAAAAAGGCGGAGCTATGGCGACATCAAGCATAGGTGGTCTGAGTGGCGCGTTTATACCTGTTAGTGAAGATTGGGATATGACGAAAGCTGCTGAAGTTGGAGCTATAACTATAGATCGTTTAGAGGCTATGATGACGGTATGTAATACAGGCATAGATATGGTTGCCATTCCTGGAGATACGCCTATGGAAACAATAGCTGCAATGATTTTAGATGTTATGGCTGCTGCAATTGCGCTTGACAAAACACTTGGTGTTAGAATAATTCCTGTTCCTGGAGCAAAAGCTGGCGACAAAGTTGATTTTGGTGGTCTATTAGGTTCAACGATTGTTATGGATGTAGCCAAATTCAATTCTAGAAAATTTGTAGAGCGTGGAGGCCTTATACCACCACCCATAAGAAGACTAGACAAAGGTTAGGATCTTTCTATTTTCTGTAATAAATCTATAATTTCATCGACTTTAACTTTGATTTGATGTATGATTGAGTGTGGTACATCTATGTCTTTTATCCATAGATCCTTTATAACACTAATAAGTCTGTAGATTCCTATTTCATTAAATACATCTATTAATATGTTAATCTTCTCTATAGTTCTTCTAATATTGTATTCATTTTCATGAAAAACCATGAGGCCTTTTTCCGTTAATTCATATATTTTTTTCCTTCCATTAGTATGTGATTTGAGAAGACCTTCTTTTTCAAGTTCATGTAATGTTGGATATAGAATTCCATTGCTTGGTATATAGTTTAAATTAAATAATTTAGATAGCTCTTTCTTTATTTCATATCCATGGGCTTTACCTAGTATTGAAATTGAATATAGTACCAAATATTTAAATAGACCTTTAAGATTTATTATTTCTTTTGAAATATCAAGTTCGTTATGTATTTTTATAGCCATTTTTATCAATTATGTTTAAATTCTTAAACAGTTTTATATATTTTTATTATTGGTGTAGTGTTATATGATCTAAACAGTAAAGGTGGCTATAATATTGAGGAAAGAAATTGTTAGAATTGAAAACATCTCAAAAATATATAGAGTGGGAGATGTTGTAACTTACGGTCTACGAAGAATTGATATGTCAATCTATAAAGGTGACTTTATAGCTATTATGGGACCTTCTGGCTCGGGCAAGACTACTCTCTTAAATATTATTGGACTTCTTGATAGACCTACTTCTGGAGATATATATATTGATGGTATTAATGTTTCGAAGCTTAGTGATAGGCAATTAGCATGGATTAGAAATGTGAAGCTTGGATTTGTTTTTCAACATTTCAATTTAATAAATAGACTTACTGTATTAGAAAATATTGAAATTCCTTTAATAGCTAGGGGAATACCGAAGAGCAAAAGAATTGAATTGGTTAAAGAAGCTCTTTTAAAAGTTGGTGGTGAAATGAATTGGCTTTCAAAGAAACCACTACAACTTTCTGGCGGTCAACAACAAAGAGTTGCAATTGCAAGAGCAATAGTAGGTTCACCTGATATTATATTAGCTGATGAGCCTACAGGCAACCTAGATAGAGTAAGTGCAAAAATTGTTATAAACACTTTTACTGAGTTAAATAAAAATGGACATACAATTGTTATAGTTACCCACGACCCTGAAGTAGCGAACTGTACCCAAACAATATATACAATTAGAGATGGCACTATAATTGATTTTAAAAAATCCGAAGAAGACAAATGCATTCTAAAAACAGTATAACTAAAATAGCTACCTACTTTATAGATTTAAAAAGCTCTACAAAAGATCTTAAACTTAAAACATGTTATCATCATACATAATTCTACTGACCTCCTCCCCACCATAAAGGGCAAGGGTTCCCTTTAGAGTATTCATAGGTTCCCCACATCCATTCGGGGCTACATCTATCATCTGTAGGGCCAAATAATTAGAGGCCCTCCATCTTAACTAAATCTATGTGGTTCATCCCCATTCCATACAGCTTAGAGGTAACCATAGCTATATAGTCTCATCACCAAGAACAATTAAAACAAGGAAAACTTATAAGTTTTCTCTTCTCTACATCCCTGTCTTTCAAGGGAAGCTTTCAGTTGTAATTGCCTTACTTTCCTTTCTCTACATCATTCTTTGGAATAACATCTATTTTAGGATGTTTAGGAACAACTAAAACCTGCATCTTAAGTATTTCAAGGATATGTTTCTTAAATAGATTTTTATTGCCATAACATCTCCTGGTATCAATCCCTGCAAATCTTAATAAAGTTAAGAAACAGTTCACAAAGGCGCCGGGGGCGGGATTTGAACCCGCGTGGGGATGTTCCCCACCGGCTCTCCAGGCCGGCCCCTTAGACCACTCGGGCACCCCGGCACTTTAAAAAGTATTTTACAGAAAACTATAAGTTTGGCAATTTAAAAAACTTTATTTTCTTTTGATTTCAATTTCTATGTATACATTCTCTGGTACTCTTACCCTCATTATTTGTCTAATTACATGTTCGTTTGCTTCTATATCGATGATTCTTTTATGTATCCTCATTTCCCATTTGTCCCATACTTTTGATCCTTCTCCATGGGGGAGTCTTGGGAGAGGTACTAAGAGTCTTTTAACAGGTAGTGGCACGGGTCCTTTTATCTTTACACCTGCTTTCTTAGCTATATCTACTATCTGAGATACTACGTAGTTTAAATTGTTGATATCTGTACTCCAGAGCCTTATTCTTACTGTTGCTGACATGATTTATTCACATCCAGTATTTTTCAACTATAAAAATTATTATTCTATAAGTAAAGGTTTTTCAATTACTATATTTAGCTATCCTACTTTCCTCCAACCTTTGCTGGTTTAAGATCCATTATAATGCCTATTCCCACAGTTTTACCCATATCTCTCATTGCAAATCTTCCAAGTGGTGGGAAATCACTATATTTTTCAGCAACCATGGGTTTTAAAGGCTTAAACCTGACTATTGCTATATCTCCTTGTTTTAGGAATGGCGGGTTTTTCTCAGCTATTTGGCCTGTTCTAGGATCTATCCTTGCAATTATTTCAACTATTCTACATGGAATACTAGCTGTATGTGCATGGATAACAGGTGTATAGCCAGGTGCTATAGCTGTTGGATGCCATACAACCATAACTCTAGCTGTAAACTCGTCTATAACAGTTGGTGGATTTGTTAGATGCCCTGCAACGTCGCCTCTACGTACTTGCTCTTTTGAAATGCCTCTAACATTGAAACCTATGTTGTCACCAGGTATAGCCTCTTCCAATCTTTGATGATGCATCTCTATACTCCTAACCTCGCCTGACACATTAGGCGGCATAAATACTACTGTATCACCTACTTTTAGTTTACCTGTCTCAACCCTACCAACAGGTACTGTACCTACACCAGAGATAACAAATACCTCTGATATAGGAATTCTTAGAGGTTTATCTATAGGTTTTGGTGGAACTTTAACATTGTTTAAAGCTTCTAAAAGGGTTCTTGCACCATTTACACCATACTTCTTTCTTATTTCTTCAATCTTTTGGTTATTCCACCATGACATGTTTTCACTATATTTAATAACATTATCTCCAACCCATCCAGACACTGGTAAAACTGTTATTGTATCTAATTTATATCCAGAGATCCTTAAGAACTTTATTAAAGTCTCTAAAACTTCAATAAATCTCTTTTCAGAATATGGAGGTTCTGTTGTATCCATCTTAGTAATAGCAATTATTAATTGATCTATTCCCATAGTTCTAGCTAACAGTATGTGTTCCCTTGTTTGCCCTTCTGGACTCATTCCAGCTTCAAAATCACCTTTCTTTGCTGATACAACAAGCAATGCTACATCTGCTTGACTAGCACCTGTTATCATATTCTTTACAAAGTCTCTATGTCCAGGAGCATCAATTATTGTGTAATAATAGTTATCAGTCTCAAATTTTCTATAAGCTAAAGATATAGTTAGTCCTCTTTCTCGTTCCTCCTTTAATCTGTCTAGTAGCCAAGCATATTTCTCACTCTCTTTACCAGCTTTTATAGCAGCTTCTACAGTTTCTTTCCATGTCTTTTCATCAATTGCACCTATCTCTACTAATAACCTACCCACTAAGGTGCTTTTTCCATGATCTACATGACCTATTATTACAATATTTAAATGCGGTTTTGCACTCATGATTGTTCCCTACTATGCAGCAGTTAGACACATCTAAACAAAATATTAGTTTAGATTTATAAGTGTATTGTTACTTCTTGCGTTGTCTCCAAAATACATGCGATTTAATCCCTACATAAATAAAAATATATAGCCTCTTTATAAAACGCTTACCTTGAACTTAATGCTATACGCTCAATTTCTTCTTTCCTTTGAATAGCATAGCTTCTACTATCATATGCAGCCGCTGCTATTATTTCATCAGCTAAACATTCTTCTATAGGCTTTACAGATCTAAATGAACATTGATATGAACCTTCTGATATATGTCTTATTGCAAGATCAACCCTTCTCATCGGTGAAATATCTACAGCTACATGATATACTATACCACCATACATAATCCTAGTTGTCTCCTCTCTAGGGGCAGCATTCTCTATTGCCCTTACAAATACTTGTAAGGGATTCTCCTTTGTTTTAATATATATTAAATCAAAAGCTATTTTAACGATATTATATGCTAAGTGTTTTTTACCTAAATTCTTTGCTTTTCTCATCATCCTATTAATTAGTCTTTCGACAATTGGAGCTTCTGCTTTTCCAAATCTTCTATGTGCATGTCTACCTGCTGTATGCGGTATTATAACAGGTTTCAATGAGATATATTTCTTAAGACTTGGATCAAGAATAACTATATCTTTATAGCTCCATTTACCAAAAAGCTTTAATTCATCTAAATCAACCATAATTTCAGATAATGATATATTCTCTTGAGATACATCCATACACTCTCTACCTTAATGGTTTTTGCTTCTTACCTTTAAGAAGCTCTGTTAAAGCTACACCATTTACAGCTATAACCTTAAACTTAACACCTGGTATATCGCCCATAGACTTACCTCTACTTCCACCTATACCAACTACAAGAACCTCATCGTGCTCATCTATAAAGTTTAACCCACCATCATAAGGCACAAAGGCTGTTATAACCTTACCATTTTTAACTAATTGTACCCTTACACATTTTCTTACACCAGCATTTGGCTGTCTTGCCTCAACACCTACTTTTTCCAATACTATTCCCCTAGCCATTGGCGCTCCTTCTAAGGGGTTATACTTCTCTTTTAACTTGAGTTGTCTTATCCTAAAATCTCTTTGACTCCATCTAAACTTTAATCTTTTAACTATTAATTTACGAGCTGCAAATAATCCTAAAGGCGCTTTTTTGCCTGGCATTACCATCCTACCTTTTAATGGTTATACCACTATTTTTCATTTTACTATTTACTAAAACTATCTATATTTTTAAGCTTTAATTTAAATTTTATACTATAACTACGTTATCTATGAGATAATATCTTTTTAAAAGCATTTTCGCCTTTGCAACATTACGTCCATTCTTTCCTATAGCAATGCCCTTATCTTTTGAATCTACATGAACATATACAGTTTTCCTTGAACTACTCTCAACAAGCTGTACTCTATAAACTCTTGCTGGCATGAAGATGCTTTTAACAAAACTCTCGAGATTGTCAGCCCATCCAACAATTTCAATTTCTCTATTTATTAGTTTGTTTAAATACCTTGTATTAGTTCCTTTCCTACCTATTGCTTGACCTAGTTTATCACTATCAACTATAAACACCACTAAACCAAGTTCATCCATTATTACACAATCCTTAGGTGTAACCCCTGTGATATCTTGAAATAGTGTTATATACCTCATTTCTTCCATGGTTAGTTTTACATTCAATTGAGGCTTTATCTCAATTGCTCTTGAAGCCATTTAACTACACCCTAGTAGGTTCTAGCATATTTGGTTAACAGATCAACAGGTACTTGACCTGTATCTATAATACCTACTAAGGTTGCTGGAAAGGGCTTTCCAAGCAACGTTCCTAGGTCTTTATTTGTCCCTGAAAACTCTATAATTGGTATATTAGAGAGTTTTGCATAATATGTTGCATCATTTTTAAGATTCTCTGGAGCATTTGATGCTATTACTATAAATTTTAATTGCCCTAACTTAGCTTTTTTCAACGTTGAATTCGATCCAATTATTATTTTTCCTGATCTTGCTACATATTTCAATAATGTATCTAGAGATTGTACAGATATATTACACCACCTTTACATATTTCATCGACTTATATATGGATGGTAAACAAGTTTAACCTTAGCTGTGCCAACTGGTATATAGCTTCCAACTATAACATTTTCTGCAACTCCTCTTAATAGATCTGTATCGCCATGTATAGCTGCATCAACAAGTTGCTTTACTGTAACCTCAAAAGCAGCTTTAGCTAAAACACTATCCTTTGACCCTGCAACGCCATGTCTTCCTATAGATTTCACTGTGCCTGTCCTTGTCATTACATCAGCCACTAACATTACATGTCTTATATTAACATCTAGTCCTTGTTCTTCTAAAACATTTAGCATTTCCTCTACTAGTAAAGTTCTTGCTGCTTCTATTCCTAGTACTTCTTCGATTTCCTTAATATTATTTGTTCTTATCCGTCTATAATCCACTCCTTCAATATTTATCAATTCCCTCAGATTACTTCCCTCACATACAAGCATATATTCTTCTCCTCTTCTCTGAATAACAACTTTGTTGATGCCTTTAATACCTTTAATCTTAATTCCAAGGATTTTATCCCTAAGATGTTCAATCTTAATAGGATCTAAAGGTTCTTCAAACTGTATTATGATTTCATTTGGATTCTCACTACTTATATTAATGTTTATCTTTTTTAAATGTTTCTGTAAAGACTTAACCACATCTTCTATAGTGACACCTTTATCCTCAAGCATTATGGGATCTAAGGTTAATGCTATAATGTTATTGAATAGATCCACATCTATTTTTGAGACGACATTAATTACTCTTGTAAGTTCTATTTTTCTAGCAATTTCAATAGCTTTTTCTCTATTGTTATATTCAGGCATTAGATATATATATGTTAGTGGTGTAGAGGGAGTTTTTTTAGCATCTACAAGTTCTATGAGTCTTGGTAAACCTAGAGTTACATTAAGTTCTCTTACACCTGCATAGTGAAAGGTTCTCAATGTCATTTGTGTACTGGGTTCTCCAATACTCTGTGCCGCTACTATTCCTACAGCTTCACCAGGATCTATAACATTGTTTTCTATTTCTTCTTTTATAGTCTTTAATATCTCTCTAGCCTTCTCATAATCTACTACACCATACTTCTTAAAAGCTGTTTTAATATCTTCAATAACCTTATTTGGGGTTATTCCCGAAAGTTCTGACTTTATAAGTTCATCAATTTTATATTCAACTTTATCTATCTTCTCCATCCCATCACCTTATTCATAACTCTATCAATATCAATTATAGATGTATGTGGTGTTTTAGAGGGATCTGCCCTATCTTCACCATAAATAAACTGTATTATTGAGCCCGTAGAGTCTCTAACTGTATAATCGTATTCAACATAAAGATCTTGCAAAGCATTTATAAGCCTACGCTGCATATAACCACTTTGTGATGTTCTAACAGCTGTATCTACAAGTCCCTCTCTACCACCTGCTGCATGCATAAACATCTCTGTGACTGATAGTCCATTAAAGAAGCTATTTACAACAAATCCCCTAGCTATTGGCCCTAGATCATTCTCTCTGAAATGAGGTAGAGCTCTACCCATATAGCCACGCCATATTCTTTCACCTCGCACAGTCATTTGTCCAAGTGTCGCCGCCATTTGCGTAAGGTTTAGTATATTTCCTCTAGCTCCTGTGCGTGCCATTATAAAAGCATGGTTAAATGGATCTAAATTGCTTACCGCTTCTTCACCAGCTCTATCTCTAGCTTCCGCTAACACCTCTAAGATTCTTATTTCAAGACTTTCTTCAAGAGATCTTCCTGGAACTACCTCTAAAGATCCCTCAACATATTGTTTAACATATTCTTGAACTCTCATAAATGCCTCATTTAGAAGCCCATGTATATTAGCCTTGATTTTCTCATCTATTGCTACATCGTCTAGTCTAAGAGTAAACCCTTTCTTTTCTAGAATCTTTATAAAAATCCTAAATACATGATCCATAAACCTAGATACAAATTCAACACCATATTCTTTAGCTAACCAGTAAAGTAGACTCTCCTGCTGTTCTGCTCCAGCAATCTTTTTATCAAATACTCCAAGAAGTAGCTTACCTCTTCTTACAACAACAAATGAGTCCCAGAAGCATTCTATATCTTCACATTTCAGTGTTCCAGAAGATATATTTGCTCTACCTTGGTAATCAAAGCTCTCTGGCAAAAACATACTTATAATTTGTTTACCTGTCCATAATCTTTTAGGTGATATTATTGCAGGCTCTGGAGGTTCTTTAACTACACCACTACTTGCTAGAAGTTCCATTAATTCCTCTCTTGTAAGAAGCGTTGACTTTATAGTAAGCATATATGCGCCACTAATATAGTCCTGTATACCCCCTATTATCATACCACCATATCTTGGTGTAAGTATGTGGTATTGAACCCTTAAAAGATGTCTAGCTTCAGCTCTTGCCTCTTCTGTCTGTGGTACATGCAAATTCATTTCATCTCCATCAAAATCAGCATTATATGGAGGACAAACCGCGAGATGAAGTCTAAATGTCCTACCAGGAAGAACTTTAACTATATGACCCATCATCGACATTCTATGAAGTGATGGCTGTCTATTAAACAGTACTATATCACCATCTTTTAAATGTCTCTCAACTACATATCCAGGAGCTAGTGATTCAGCAATGCTTTTTCTATCCTTGACATATCTAAGGTCTATTCTTCTACCATCTGGCGTAACAATATAATTTGCACCTGGCCATTTTTCAGGCCCATTAAGTATATGCCTTCTAAGCTCATCTATGTTTATCTCGGTAACTCTTTCAGGAACTGTTAAAATCTTAGCTACATCTATAGGTATTCCAACCTCATTTATACTAAGATAAGGATCAGGGCTTATTACTGTTCTAGCTGAATAATCTACTCTCTTTCCAGAGAGATTACCTCTAAACCTACCTTCTTTACCCTTTAGTCTTTGTACTAATGTTTTTAATGGTCTTCCTGATCTATGTTTCGCTGGTGGAAGTCCTGGGACCTCATTATCTAGATATGTAGTTACGTGATATTGTAGAAGCTCCCAAAGATCATCAATTATTATCTGTGGCGCTCCACTAGCTATATGTTCTCGTAATCTCTCATTAGTTCTAATTATATCAACAAGTTTATGAGTCAAATCATCTTCAGATCTTATACCAGTTTCAATTAGAATAGAAGGTCTTATAGATGTTGGTGGAACAGGAAGAACTGTAAGAATCATCCATTCTGGTCTAGAGTCTCTTGGATCATAACCTAAAATCTCTAAATCCTCGTTAGGTATTCTCTCTAAACGACTTCTTATAATTAATGGATTTAATCGTATCATTGCTTTTCTTTCTTCATAATATTCAACAAATGTTGTTGGCTTTTCTAGTTTTATTCTTGGCTGTTCAGCGCCACAATGAGGACATTTTAAAGCTTTTATTGCCTGTCTTTTGACATATTCTGAAAACCTTCTTGCAAGGTAGGGATATCTTTCTTTAAGCTTTCTTAAATATTTTACATATCTTTCTACATCTTGAGGAGGTATCTTAACACGTCCACATTTATGGCATGTTGCTCTTAATAATTCATATATATTTCTAACAAACAGAACGTTTATTATAGGTAATGCTAGTTCTATATGTCCGAAATGACCAGGGCATGCTCTTATTGTATTACCACATATAGGGCATGTCTGTCCAGGTTCAATAGCACCAAGCTTTGGATCCATAACAGAGCCGCTTATTGGGGTACCATCCTCGTCGTAGGTCTCTGGCGATGTTATTTGGACTACTGAGATTTTTCTTATTTCATCTGGCGAAAGAATGCCAAACTTTATTGCTGAAACAATTTTCTCTTCTGTACTCATATTAATCCCTCTATCCAATAAAATACCTATATTTATCAGATAAAATTAATCTAGGCTTTATACCCATACTCATTAACTCTTGAATTAGTAATTTAAAGGCATAAGGTACTGCAATGGGATGTAAATTACTTTTATCACCATGTATTGGACATTCATACAATTCTTTCTTTTTATTATACCATCCTATAAATCCACACAATTCACATACATGTATAATTGCTTTATCAGAGCTTTCAAACATTCTCTCTTTAAGTAAAGCCGAGGCTCCGTGCCCTATTATTGCATCTCTTTCCATTTCACCGAACCTTAACCCTCCTTCTCTTGCTCTACCTTCTGTAGGTTGTCTGGTAAGTAGTTGTACAGGTCCTTTTGACCTTGCATGAATCTTATCTGCAACCATATGATGTAATTTCTGATAGTATACTATTCCTATAAATATTGGTTGTCCTACAAGTTCTCCTGTTCTACCATCATAGACAGGCTCTGTACCATCCATAGGATATCCAAATAATATAAGTTGTTTTTTCAATTCGTTTATATCTTCCTCGAAAAATGGTGTTCCATCAACTAATTTACCACGTAATGCTGCAACCTTTCCAGCTATACTCTCCATCAACTGTCCTAAAGTCATTCTAGAAGGAAGTGCATGTGGATTTATTATAGCATCAGGTGTTATACCATCACATGTATAGGGCATATCATACTGAGGTATCAATGCTCCTATGACACCTTTTTGACCATGTCGCGAAGCAAATTTATCTCCTATTTCTGGTATCCTCAAATCTCTAACCCTAACCTTTATAAGTCTATGCCCCTCAACAGTTGTTGTAATAAATATTGAATCTACCCAGCCTATTTCACCATGTCTAACTGTTATTGAAGAGTCCTTTCTTCTCTGTGCTAATATACCATAACCTTTGTATTCTTCGACAAATCTAGGTGGACTGGTTTTACCTATCAATACCTCACCACCTTTAACAATTATTTCTGCTTTTACAATACCATCCTCATCTAGTTTCATATATGCTTCTTTTCCTCTATATCCAAGTGTTTTAGAGTCTGGAATTTCTATCCTATCTTCTTGGCCACCAGCATACTTTAATTCCTCTGTTGAATAAAGTCTAAAGAAATTAGATCTGGCCAAGCCTCTATCAACAGATGATCTATTCATTATTAATGCATCCTCCATATTGTACCCTGTATAACTCATTACTGCTAAAACCATATTCTGACCAGAAGGCCTATCATTATAGCCTATTACTGATAGAGCTCTAGTTTGAACTAAAGGTATCTGTGGATAGTGTAGTAAATGTGCCCTTGTATCAACCCTCAATAAGAGATTGGCCATGTAAAAACCTAACGCTTGTTTAGCCATAGCTGATTGATATGCATTTCTTGGAGATTGATTATGTTCAGCATATGGTATTGTTGAAGCTGCTACACCCATTATTGTTGGAGGCCATATCTCTACATGTGTTGTTTCACTAGTTGCTTCCTCAGGATGCACTGCTATCAATGCATTTTCTTCTTCTTCTGCATCTAGAAGCTCTACAACACCTAATTTAAGAAGATCTTCGAAAGTCATAGCTCCTTCTCTAAGTCTAGCTATATGCTCTTTAGAAATCTTTAGCCTACCATTTTCACATATAAGTAGAGGGCGTAGTACCCTTCCTTGATCACAGTTAATGTAAACTTCGTTAATATATTGTGTTTTGTAGTAAGCCACATTGACTTCGTAATGTATTTTACCATTTCTTCTCATATTTCTTAAGTCATGCACCAACTTTTCTGCATTTGGATGATATCCTATTAAAGTACCATTTAGGTATATCTTCCCCCAATTCTTAATAGATTCATAATCTAGTTCTCCCTCTCTAAGCTTGTTAAACATATCTAGTATTTTAACTACACCCATACTATAGAGTAACACTTCTATCTCCTTCTCATCTACACCTACAGATATTGTTGACATGAGGGCAAGATTCTTTACAAGTCCACAGTTTGGCCCTTCAGGTGTTTCAAATGGACAAAGTCTACCAAATTGTGTTCCATGTAAATCTCTTGCTTCAAAATGTGGTTGGCTCCTACTTAGTGGTGAAATAACTCTTCTCATATGGCTTATTGATGAAAGCCAATTTGTGCGATCAAGTATCTGTGAAACCCCTGTTCTTCCTCCTATCCACGTCCCTGTCGCCATAGCATGTTTTATCCTCTCTGTTATTACATCACTTCTAACATATAGTGCTATGTTAAATCTTCTTTCCCTAAGTTTAGCACGTTCCAACTGATATCTTAAGTCTCTTATAAATGTTTTAAATGTAACTCTAAAGAGCAAAGCTAGCATATCACCTGCTAATTTAATTCTTTTATTAGCATAGTGATCCTTATCATCAACAGGTCTACGTCTAAGTATAAACTCAATAAGTTTACAGGCCATTTGCCCTAGAAATAAAGCTTTTCTGATTCTATCTTCAGGTTTCGAACCTATATGTGGAAGAAGATATCTATCTAAAACAAATTTTGCTCTTTCAATTCTACTTTCTCTTGATTGACCAATAGCGATTCTCGAACCTATATAATCGAGAGCATCATCCACTGTAACAATATCACTAGACTGTATAAATGAGGCTAGAAGCTCTCTTTGTATTTCAGGATCTGGAGAGACTGCTAATGCTATATCAATATCTCTTTCAAGTCCAAGCGCTCGCATAAGGATTATAAAAGGTATTTTACCAGGTATTGCTGGAAATGATATATGTAACGTACCATCTTTATGCCTATCTAACATTATTGGAACTCTGTAGCCTATCGTTGATGATACTACCTTTGCTGTATGAGTCACATTTAACCCTTCTTGTCCATAGTCAACAATAACTCTATTTGGCGCTAAATCTTCTTGCGCTACTATTATCCTTTCAGTTCCATCTATTATAAAATATCCACCTGGATCCCTAGGATCTTCCCCTATCTTTATAAGCTCTTCTTCACTCATATTTGAAAGTGGATCCTTGTTAGATTTAACCATAAGTGGTATTTCTCCAATATATACCTCTACAGATGTTCCAGGAATATCATTTTCATATGGTAGAAGTGTTATATATATTGGAACCGCATATGTTAAATCTCTATGTCTACACTCCATAGGGGTTATATATCTATTTATACTTCCATCTACTTCTCTTACCTGTGGCTCACCAACTCTATAACCTTTTATAACAACCTTAAACCCTGGTATTGACGTCTCTATAACTGGTTCCTCTAATATTATATCACCTAAAATCTTTGAAATAAAGTTATTGTATGATTCTATGTGATGTTTTGTTATACCCTTTTCTTTAATAAATAATTTAATTATACTCCATCTGTCATCTAAAGAAAGAATCTTTGACTCGAAATGTGGCGTTGGTATAGGTCCTAGGGAAGAGTGTACATACCTCTTATCTGATATTGCAATACTACTCAATATTGATCACCCTGGAACAACATATCTATACACTACAACCTCTCCTCCAGTTGGACTTTTTCTAACTATCTTAACTATATCACCTGGTTTAGCTCCAATAGCCCTAGCTATAGGATCGCTTGCTCTTAGCCACGGAAGCTGTTCTGGTTTAACACCATACTGCTTAAGAATTTTTATGCCCTCATCAATATCTACTATAACATGCTTAGGTACAAGCTCGTGCTCTAGTATCTTCATATTTACAGAGGAATTTTTCCTTTTAAACACCATTAAATACACCAATACTTTAAACTCCAACTACAATTTTCTAGACAAAACCTAACGGGGTAAAGCACTTATAAGCTCATTTTATCAACAATAATATAAATTCACAAAACCTTTTAAACACAAAACAAATATCGAAAATGATGGTGGGCCCGTAGCTCAGCCAGGTAGAGCGGCGGGCTCTTAACCCGTAGACCAAAGAGGGCGGAGGTCCCGGGTTCAAATCCCGGCGGGCCCGCCACAAAACACAAAAGTTTTCTTATAACAATAAAACATATAGCCGCCGTAGCTCAGCCAGGTAGAGCGCCGGCCTCGTAAGCCGGTGGTCGCGGGTTCAAATCCCGCCGGCGGCTCAAATTTAAAATTCAACTATTTCTCACTATATTGATATATAGTTAGAAATGTTTCACATTTTTGGTTTTTATTTTTGAATAGAAGTCTTTGGAATTTTTATTTAAGGGCTAAATATCTACAGGACATTAAATTTATATAATGATTTTCTATTTAAAACATCTATTAAAGTCTAACTTTAAATTTTTGTAGGATGTATGATTCATGCTTATTTTATAGAATAGATATCGTTGCCAACTTATTTTAGCTTCAAAGTTTAAGAGATGCAATATTACTTTTACATACATTATCTTTAAAAATTTTTATTCTACTTATTATGCTTTGTATTTATTAGAATTGGCTTAAAGATTGGCTGTTTATGTCATCATCCAAAAGATATAATAGGGTGAATTACATACAGTATTATAATTCACAATATTACAAAAAGGTATAGTATTATTTGAAATGTGTAATGGTATATATTCAAAGCTGCAAATTCCACGTTATAGCATTGTGCATATTACATATATAGATGAACGTGGCGATATGTATCATAAAATTTATAGAAATACTCCAATAATAATTGATGATAAAATTGTAGGTTTAAAACCCATTATTATAAATGATGTCAATTTAATTAAGTGACTATTACTTTAAACATTTAACAATATAGATTGTATTATAATTGTTAAAAATTGTTGTGTATCAATCTATGAGATTATTTTTTAATTAAAGCTATTACAGCACCTATTATAAAGCCTATAGATATAGGTCCTACAGTAATAAGTCCTAGAACTATAGCGAAGTTCTTTGCAATCTCAGCAACACTGCTAAGAGTTTTGAATACCTCGGTCATAGAGCTTCCTAATCTCCATACAGATAAAAATGTCCCTAAAACTAATATTGCTATAAATGCTAAGATATATTTCAATGCTTTTACAGAGATGTAGCCTAGTGCTAAACCTAATATGAATTGTATTAATATTACAATAGCTGTCTGTGGATCTGAGAAAGCATTGACTATTAATTCACTTACACTAAGTACTTCTACACTCATATCTAACACCATTTATCTCTTAGATAGATATATCTCGATTCAAGTATATATTTTTATAAGGTGTATAAAATGGGATTTGAAAATGTAATAAGTATTGCTGGTTTAAAATTTAGAATACTTTTCTATAAGAATGGTTATACACCCCATTACGCTGAACACATTATTGATCCTCGAGATGGAAAAGAAAAGCTAGTTCTTGCTGATCCACACAATAGATTTAGTATCATAATATACAATCCTGTTAAGAGGATTATTGAAGAAGAAATAAGGGTTCCTGGCGATATGATTCCAAATCCTCATAGTGCTCACATAGCTATAGAAAGAATTCCAGAGATTGGAGTAGAGCCTGGCGATATACTGTGTGCTGATAGAGCTGGTAGATGGATAGCTATAGATAGGGATTCACATAAAATTAAATGGAGTTTAAATATAGATGGTGCTGAATGGCCCCATGATATACAGCCTTCATTTGATAATAAAGGTTTTATAGTTACAGATTATGGTGCTGGAGGATATGGTGGATTTATAAGAAAAGTTCTATTTAATGGATCAACTATGTGGAGTTTGCCGATATATAGAGCAGCAAAAATTTCGAGAATATTTGGCTCAACTGCTAGTGGTGTACATACTAACTCCTTTGGTGGCAACTACATAGTTGCTCAAAATGGTGATTTTTCAGGGGTATATGAAGTAAATGAGGATGGATTTATTGCATGGCAGTGTCCTAAAGGGATGGGAAATATAAACAATATTTGGTTGTTTAAACCCCATAGTGCATTTAGGCTAGGATTAGCTGAACTTGGTGGAAATCTAACTGTTGTAGGGCTTGAAGCTGGAGGTGGTATAATAGTTATAGACTATTTCTGTAGACCTAGATGGGGAATAATGACAACGTATACAATCTATCCTACACTATACTATAGACCAAGCAGATATGGTTTTATGGAGACAACACATGTATTTCCAACGCTTCAAGGAACTATAGGTGCAATAGATTGGAGAGGCTACTCAGGTTCAATGGTAGTTGAATTGATTGACATTCCTAAAACCTCATTATCATGGATTTTAGCATGGGATCTAGATCCCGGTTCTAAAGGAATCTGGCTAGATCCACCTCTAGAGATACTAGACTATGATTTCATTACAATAACATTGATAAATATTGGTGAAGGATCAATTAAGTGGAGTCTCTATGCAACAACACAACCTCTTCTAATAGAAGAAAACTTTGATGTTATATGGAACAATATTTCAACAGGGCTATTAGATAGTGATAGAATGATAACTATAGAAATAGATAATCAAAGAAAGCATTATGCATTTTTGAGACTTAATATAGCTAGAGGCGTTGAGAATATCCCAACAAAGACTAGAATTATTGTAACATGGCTTTAATTCATAGATCTTAACTAATAACGACACTATGTTTCTTTTATTCATAGACATAGTAAGCAAAACTTTTATCTCTTATAAGAAATTAAAAATTGATTATTACATTAAAATATGCTTCTTTATTTATGTAGTTTAATAAATCTTTTTATTCTTTAATAAAAACTCTTTTAAGAGGCTTCTCTTGCAATAAACCTTATTTCTGTATATCCACAATTTTTACATATATGCAATTCTATAGCAGAGTAATTTTTAAACAATCTCTCTAAATCGCTTCTTATACTTCTAGACATTGCTATAGCTATAGGTATTGGTAACTCAAATGGTAACTGAAATCTATATATATCTATATTTTTAAGGTTACATTGAGGACATCTATCCAAATTCTACACCAATTCAACCCAGTACAAAAATAATTCTTATAAATCTGCATTAATTCTATACACTCCTTAATCAATAAATTGTCATTAAAGGTGTGAAAATATATCAAACAATATTGTGAATGAGAATAATAGTGTTATAGAGACCTTAAAAAAGCTGTATGTTAGGATATCAATATTATCATTATCTACCGGTGCACTCTCACCTATATTACCATATTTATTAATATTAAGTGGTGGAGGAGCCTTTGAATCAGGCTTATTTCAATCATTAAACAACTTATTTAATAGTGTAGGCCAAGCCATATGGGGTAGAGTAAGTGATTTAATAGGAAGAAGAAAAATTTTATTGGTTATAGGAGTACTAGCCTTAATTATAATTTCTTTTCCACTTACAGTGTTAATCTTTCTTAACAATCTTACACCATATATAATAATAGCTTTGTCTTCTATTAACACTTTATTAACCTCAACATCTATACCTGTACTAACCTCTATCATTATTGATATTGCACCTTATACTCGAAGGTCACATGTATATTCATTACATAGTAGTTTATCAACATTATTTACATTGGCTGGCAACATCATTGCTACAACAATTCTATTCTTATCACCTCAATACATAGGGTTCTGCTTAGTTTCGTTATTGTCTCTGATCTCTGCATTTATTGCACTAGCCTATACATTATCCATACCAAGTACTGTAATCGATGTAAAAAACATGTCCCTAAAAAAGAACTTTATTGAGACATTTATAATATATTTTAAAGGAATTTCAATGGCTATGAATAACCCAAGATTTAAAACATTTGTATTGATAAATACATTTTATAACTTTGCATTATCTATAGCATGGCCTCTTTTTCCAATTTCTCAAGTCAAAGTAATTAAAATGGCTCCCTATCAAGTGGTTATCCTTTCAATAGTTTCTAATACAACTATAACCATAGGACAGTATATTGCTGGTAGATATATACCTAGATATAGATATAGATTATATGCACTGCTAAATAGATTTGGATTGATTGCTGTTCCATTAGTATATGCATTTGCTAGTAATGCGATACATCTATATATATTGGGGGTATATACAGGTTTGATAAGCGGTATAGCCAACATCGTATTTGCATTATATATAGTAGAGTGTGCTAATAGATATGATAGAGCTACATATATGGGTGTATATGGTACTCTTACAGGTATGGCCTCATTTATAGGATCATTTATAGGAGGATTGATATCCTCTATAATAATAGAAAATATAGGTATTATTGAAGGACTTAAAACCATGTACCTTGTAGCAGCCTTTGCAAGATTCTTAATGGCTTTAATTGTTTTTAAGACGAAGAAATTCATACTATAGTAATAGATAGTATGACGTCGTAAACAATGGTAATTAGACATACAACTAAATTTTAAAGAGTTTCCATATTTTTACAGTAAGGGGTTTGGCTCTTATGTATGTTTATATGAGTTGATGTGATTCATAGCCTCACCTCATTTCCCCTGCATCCCACTCAAGGCTTCACAGGGCTTAGAGGCGTTTAGGTTACCCAGAGACCCCACATCCCAAGGTCTTCACCTATTCCTGGATACTCCACAGCCTATAAATATTCTACATAGCAGGAAAATAAGATGATCCATATAAACAATTGTAAACCAATATAAAACCAAAACAGTTACAAAAGGCAGTGCAATAATTTTATAATTATTAGTGAAATGGTGCAAGATATTGCTAAGGATGTTAAACTTTTAATTTTCTTGTTACTTAGCGCCCTTGCTTTTATTATCCCTATCAATATCTTAGATGCCAACGCTTTTAATTGACTCTAATAGCTCTTTGCTATATGTCTCTAAAAGCTCTTTATTAAACCATTCTCCATATGCATTCTCAACTTTTAATGATGCTGCAATAACCCCTCTAACAACAGACTCTAATATGTCCATATCCATAGCTCTAAAATAGCCTGTAACAGCAAGCAATATATCACCTGCACCAACATCATCAACAGTTTTTACAGAAAGCGGTGGAATATATATAACCTCGCTATTGTGAATTAAATATAGTCCCTTGTAATCTAAACTTACTAGAAATGATGTTTTACCAACTGAGCTAAGATCTTTAACATGTTTAATAATTTCTTTCTCTATGTCTGAAAAACAAAATTCTTTTATATTACCATGTACTAGATCCACATTTAATAGAACCTCCTCTGAGTTCCATCTCCATGAACATCTTATATTACTATCATAAAATTCTCTAACAAATCCTTGGATATCAAGAGCTATGATTTTTGTATTGAATTCTTTGGCATGGACTATATGTTGTTCAGATATTTCATTCATTATTGGAGTTAGATACAATATATCGAATTCATATATCTTTGTATATATCTTAACTGTTTCTATATTTATCAATGGGCTAGTTCCTTTAAAACCTATGGCCTTACCATTACTTATAATAAATATAGGTGTTGCATTAGCTCCAAGCTCAATAACCTTTATACCATAGATATCTAGAACTCCTTTGATTAGCCCTCTAAAATCATTAGATATATGTGTAGCTACATATACCTCCACACCAAGATACTCAGCTAAAGCTCTACCGCCATAGTATCCAGAGCCTCCAACTCTATATCTATCACCAATATTGTCAATTGTAATATTGCCTATAAAAAGAGCCTTCATTAAATTTGCACCAAAAAATTATAATGCCTTTAAATATATATCTCTAATAATCTCTTTAGATATATCTATTGGTGCAAGTCTTAATGCATATGATAGAGCCTTTTCAATCGTATCAATAATTCTATCAACATCGTTTATCGTAAATCCATAGCTGCTTAGTCTCTCATTGAATCCCACTAACTGTTGAAATCTTTTTACAGCTTCACCTGCTTTTATGTTATCACTTGGTGTAGGTTGAATAGAGGGTTCTAAATGTCTAAGTAGTCTATAAAGATTTTCATATTCATTAACATATAGATATGGAATTGCTGCTGGACCTAGCATTGCAAGTCCTGCTCCATGTGCTAGATCTGTATTTAATCCACTGATAACATTTTCTATTGCATGTATTAAATGTGCTCTGCTATTATCTATAGCGATTCCTGCCAGCATAGAGGCATATAGCAACCATGCCCTACCATTTAAATCACTTAAGTTGTTTACTACCTTGGGAAGCCACTCCACAATTATTCTAACAGCTTCTTCAGCTATAGTTACTATATATGGTGAGGAGTTTCTGCTACATGCAGATTCAACTGCATGGTAAAATGCATCAAGTGCTGTATATACTGTTTGTCTAGCAGGCAATGTCACTAGATATCTTGGGTCATCAACGCTTATAACAGGGTACATATAGTCAGAAGCCAAACCTATTTTTGTTTTAGGCTGATCTATGGTTACAACAGCATATCTATTGACCTCAGATCCTGTACCATGTGTTAGGTTAATAGCTATGACTGGTATAGAGCCGCAGAATCTCTGAGGATCTGCAATATAATCCTCTACAACACCTCCACACTCCGCAATTACACTAGAGATTTTAGCTGTATCAATGACGCTGCCACCCCCAATAGCTATAACACCATCTGCTTTAAACCTCCATATATTCATTGAAACTTCTTCAACTATTTCTTTTGTAGGATTGGGTAAAACCCTATCATATACCTTATATGCAACTTTATATTTATCTAATATAGTCTTTACATCATTTAAAGCACCACTAATCTTTGCAGCACTACGGCTTGTAACAATATATGCTCTTCTCATATTAGATATAATGCTCTCTATATTTGCTATAGATTCTATACCAAAGTAATTTACAGTTCTTCCACTTCTTATACTAAAGTTCTTAATCTTCAAAATACCACCTAAATTTTATAGTTAACCAAAAATATTTTTAGCTTTAGATATAAAAACATTTCATTGTGATTAAATATGACTGTATTTAAAGATGTTGATCTTAAGTCCTGGTATTATGTATTGCATCCAAGACCTGTAGCAATAGTTGTTAGTGGTTCATGGGACGACTACAGCGCTATGGCTGCTTCATGGGTTACACCAGCATCTAGAGAGCCGCCAATAGCTGTGGTGGCTATTGCGAGAAATAGATATACATATGAAAAGATTTCAATGTATAAAGAGTTTGCTTTATGTTTATTAGAATCTAGATATGCTAAAGCAATTCATACACTTGGAAGTACATCTGGTAGGGATGTAAAGGATAAAATAGCATATGTAGGGCTTACAAAAATTAAAGCTAAAACGATATCAGCTCCTGTGATAGAAGAGTCTATAGCTATAGTGGAGTGTAGATTGAGAAGCTTTGTAGAGGCTGGCGATCATGATCTTATCCTAGGAGATGTTAACACTGTTTATATAAAGGGTGATATAGAGATATTAGATACTAAGCTATATAAACCTTTACTCCATGTAGGTAAAAATAGATATACAGAGTCTATAGAGAGATTTATAGAGGCATAGATTAAAAGTGGAGAACTTTGGAAGAGAAGTAAAGTTTCTTATGCGTAAGCTTTTAGAAAATATTCCACTATATTTCGATAAAAACCTAATCCTTAATTCAGATGGTAGAAGACTTTTATCACAACTACTTAGATATCTACTATATGAGCATCATGAATATAGATATATTATTAAAGAAGTTAGGAAAAATCCCACTATAGAGAATGTTGTTAAACTTGCAAAAATAGCTCTCTCACCAAATGAAGTTGAGGATCTTCTAAATATATATTTTAAAGGCATATATTGCTATAAAATAAATGAATACAGTATCTAGCCTTAGCATGCATTTAACTCGATATCTAAAGACCATTCTAGATCTTAACCCTTATTCTAATACTATTAAAATTCAACACCTCTATATAAGAAAACTTTATAAATGATGCATTATACTGAAATATGAAATCTTATAAATTTTGAAACCCAAGATATTCTTGAACCATATAGTATAGGCAGTGATAAAATAACTTGGTATATAGATATCTATTAATCAACATTATAGCAGTGACAGGGATTTCACTAATATTCATAAGCGGTATAACTCTCTTGCTATTTGGCTTTAGATATTGGGGAGTTTCTAAAGAAGTATTGAAAGAGATTTTAGTAGTCAATGAAAAAATTCCACAAGATATATTGAAATCTATACCTATTTTAGCTCTTGCTACAGGTTTTTTACACATATTTCTAGCTTCGATCAATCTTTATAGCTATATAAAGATTCTAAAGTCTAGTAATAAACTATGGAGACGGATATTAATAGCCTTCTCAGTTATAGGTATTATAACATTAGCAGGTGGTATCCTAGGATCCATATTGATACTAATATTTATGATGTTATATAATCGCTAACAATCTTTTCCACAAACCTCCTCAATGCGTCTTACTAAAACCCTAACAATAATATCCACAACCTCTGTAGAATATATCTTAGATAAAACATCTCTAATCTCATTACACTTAACAAGATGAACAAAACTTTTACTAGAGAGTATTTCTATAAGCTGGACAAAACCAGGTATAATATTGTTAACAGCTCTCCTAGCACAAATCTCGTAACTTTCCATACTCGACAAGGATATACACCTACAAAAGTAGGAAGTGCTGAGAAGGATGATATACTTTAACAAAAAAACTATAGTGATATAGATAATAAGAAAATTTAAAAACCCTCTAGCTAAGGAAACTTAAAAAGCACTTTGACTAACACTTCGGCTAAAAAGCACTTCGAGAGGGAGGTAGAGGATCACCGCCAGCAAGAGCTATAGACTTAACTGTGGCAATGGCTACAGCAGTTGCTGCAATCTTTATGGCAGGCATATATCTAACTAGTTTGGAGTATCTCATATTGACACCATTTAAAAATAGAAAAAGTGTTTTAATTTGAGGAAGATATAGTGTAGCCCCTCCAACCCTACTAGAATAGTAAAAGATATATAGTTCTTTAGTCTAGAAGAAATATATGGTAATGTTTTAGCTATATACAGTATCTATACCGTTGATAGCTATGGGTAAAGATTTTATCGTGAGAGCTAAGCTACTTGAAAAAATCTATATGGAAAATACTGTTACTTCTACAAGACTCTCAAAAGTTATTGAAATAGACTATAAAAAGATTGCTTCTATGTTTAATGTTCTTAGAGATCGTTATGGCATTTATATATGGGTCGATATATTACAAAGCAAATTAGGCTTAGGTCTAACTTTACTACTTTTAAAAGGTCTTAAGCTCAAACCTCCGAAAAACCCTAGAATATGGGAGGAAATAGCTATGAAGCTTCCATATCCACGTTCTATTGCTTGGACACCTACTGGTGATGTTCAAGTTGTTTTTCAAAGCCCATTAAAAACAGATATTATGAATGTTGAAAAGGTTGATAAATATTTGATGTTTATTCAGAAGTTTAATTTTGTTTTAAGGTCTAAGCCTATTATAGAGCTTCTTAATATGTTTGTTGATTTAAATTTTGGTGAACTTTTGGAAAAGGGTCTTGATATGGCTTTAGAAAATAAATATAGAGTGGATAGTGAGTATGTTTTATCTCCTAGAAAATTTGATGGTCTTGATCTAGCTCTTTTAAATATTTTAGAGCCTCGCCCTGAAATTACTTTAAAGGGTTTAACTCAAGAGGTTAATAGATCTTTAGACAGAGAGTATAGTGTTGCAAGGATTGAGTATCACATAGCTAAACATGTTGAGAATATGATTCTTGGCTATAGAGTTTCAAATTATGCTCAAAGCTATAGGCTTTCTGAAGCAGTTTCTATTGTGATTCTTCAATGCAGTGATCCTGTGGATATATGTTCTAGAGCTATTTCCCATCCATTTATAGTTTCATGTGTTGGTAATACCGATAAAGGTACTACAGCAGTTAATATTTGTGCTCCATCTGAATATCAAGGGTCTTTTACCCTTAGATTTATAGAAAAGGTGCAATCATATGGATGCAGCGATGTTTTGGCTAGTATTCAATATATGGCTATACCGCCATATATAACGATATTTGCTGTTCCTAAGCCTAGACCTAAAAGAATTGTTCAAAATGCTGATGAAGCTAAAATAGAATATGATCCGCATTCAAGGTCTTGGAGTGCAGTTATAGATGTTGAACAAGTTATTGATGTTCTTATTAATTATTTAAGTATTTAGAGCTTAACGATATCTTTATTATTGTGTTATTATTTAAAGAATTTTGAGGTAGTGATATCTATTTGGTTTTAGCTTAATAGTTATTATGCCTTTAAAATACATATAGCAATAGCATAATATTGTTATTGTTTTTATGTATTTACTGGTTGTACTGTTATTATCGTTCTAACAGCAGCTATGTCTATAACCTCTTCAGCTATATCTATGCTTCTAGCAAGAATTCTTGATATAGCATCTAGAACTCTTGTAACTGCTGGTTGTTTTGCCATATCTTCACCATGTATCTTTCTTATATTTTCTTCTATTGCTTTAAGCTTCTCCACTTCTTTAATAACTTTTATAGCGCTTTCTTTATCCATTGATATAAATGCTTCAGCTATCTTTCTAAATACGTCTATAGCACCTTTATAAACCTCTAGTATATAGGTTGGTATTTTAGTCAATCTTAGTAATGTCAATGAGATGTTTACGGCGTGGTCTGCAACTCTTTCTATGCTTTTAATAAATAGTGATATATATATAGAGTCTATGTAGCTTAATCCTTTTCTATTCATTTCATATGGATCCATAAGTATTGTTATGAGCTGTCTTAACGCAAGAAGGTAAAGTTTGTCAACAAGATTATCCCTTGCTATAATAGCTTCAAGAATAGCTCTATCACCTGAATCCTTAATATATGAAGCTATATCTTCATGCATAGATGTTGCTATTCTAACCATTCTCTTCATAACACTGGTAATATCGCTTAAATTTGGATCAACAACAACTTGTAATGTAATTGATGATGAATCTTCATCAATAATTTCAAGACCCATTAACCTTTCTCTCGAAATAGCTAATGCTTCATCAATAACCTCTCTTTTAATTCCTTTATGAACAATTTTTAAATTCTTTGCACCAGCTATATATCCACCTATTATCTCTCTAACAATATCATGAACATTATAACCTATATCAATAGTAATTGTGTATTCTTTTGAAATAGCTGTTATATGTTTTGATGGCACATATAGTCTTATAGATAAATCAGGAAGCACCTCTAATACAGCTTCCATTTTAGGTTCTAAACCTATTTCCTTAGCCCATAATGTAGGTAAAGAGACTATATATGTTGAACTGCCTATACGCTGGATTTTTCTTCTATATACACGCAATATATCACCTAAGCCTTTAATATATTTACTAGGTATTTTACTTTATATGATATATACAATATCTATACTATATTTGTATAACCTAGATATTGATGTGTATATTTTATATAGATAGAGTTTTTTTCTAATCTTTATCCTATACATAGTTTGGTATAGCAAATGATGACTCTAATAGTAATAGGTCTAGCTATATCTGCTCTTACAGCATTTTCAATTGGTGCAAACGATTTAGCAAATTCTGTTGCGCCAATAGTTGGCTCAAGAATTTTGAGCTTTAAGCATTCAATTATTCTATTCTTTATATTCATATTCATTGGCGCTATTGCTCAAGGTTATATGGTTATGAAAACCCTTGGAAAAGGTGTTGTAAATGACATAGAGATTGTTGGAGCGGTATCATCATCGCTAGCTGCATTTATATGGATAATATTTGCATCTTTAAAAGGTATACCCATATCAACAACTCATAGTATTACAGGTGGAGTAATTGGTATCGGTATCGCATATATGTTTTTAGAAGGTAGATCTGGATGTATAAACCTCAGTGTTATTGGTAAAATAGTGTTGAGCTGGATAACATCACCACTCTCTGCTATGGTCATAGCAATACCTCTTTACTTCCTAACTGAAAAGATATTTAGCTGTAGTAGAAATAATAATAGATATGTAGTTTTAACAGCTCTTGCCATAGCCTCTTTTGCAGCATATAGTTTTGGTGCAAATGATGTGGCAAATGCTGTAGGTGTATATATTTCTATAACATCTAGAATTTTAAATATACCTGACTCAACAACAATGAGGCTATTAGCGGCTTTCTCAGTAATATTTATTGGCTTAGGTGGAGCTATAGTTGGTAAAAGAGTTGTTGAGACAATGGCTTACAGAATAACTAAACTAGATATAACAACTTCAGTATCTGCTAATGCTGATGCTATAGCTGTATGGCTGTATACAACAATACCATATCTTCTCTTTGGCTACGGACTACCTATATCAACAACATATGCTGCTGCTGGTGCTATTATTGGTGCTGGCATTGCTAAGTATAGAAATTTGAAGGCTTTAAATATAAAACTTATACTATTTATAATGTTTGCATGGGTTATAACAATTCCAGTAACATCTTCACTTGCAATAGCTATTTATTCTCTTCTAAAATATATTTTATGAGGTGAATCCCTATAACATTTTGGCTTTGGGTCTCAAAAGAGAGAAGAAGAGAAATTATTAAAATGTGCGTAGAACACATTTCCAAAATTGTTGATGTTGTAGAATATAGTGTAAAGGTTTTAGAGGCATATTCCGCAGACAACTATACTGAATCACTTAAGTGGTGGAAAGAGGTATTTAGAACTGAAAGAGAAGCTGATGATATTAAAAGAAAACTAATATTTGAGTTGTCAAGTGAGATGTTCCATCCAATAGATAGAGAAACTATTCTGAGACTGATATTGGGTTCAGATGACATAGCCGCTTATGCAAAAGCATGGAGTAGACGAGCCACAATGATGTTATCTATACATGAAAAAATGCCTAATACTATAGCTGCAAAATTATTGGAAATGGGTAAAAAAGTTCTAGAAGCTACAAAAATAATAAGAAAATCTATAGAGAAACTCATAGAAGAGCCGAAAGCTGTGCTAGAACTTGCAAATGAAGTTGAACATATTGAGGAAGAGGTTGATGAAATAAGAATTGATGTATTTAATGAGATAATAAATTTATGTGATGTAGCAAAAACATCATTTTGCATTCTCTCTAAAGAACTGATGGATTCTATAGAAAATGCTGCAGATAGATGTGAAGATGTTGCAGATATTTTAAGAAGTTTATCATTATTAATAATATAGCAAACTATAAATAACCATGTATATGATATATGGTAATAGAAGCTTTATAAACATAATAAAAATAGCTGTTATGAATAAATACAACCTCTTCTAATTTGCTTCAATCCTCAGTTAGCCATCCTTACATCATTATCTATAAACATTAGCTTTCATTATTGAAATATTTTTCTATGCTTCTATAAATCTCCCAACAAGTGTTTTTAGAAAGGATATTCTTTTATATATTGGTGGATGAGTAGACAATACTTCCTCTAATCCTATGAAAGGCTCTGAAAGTGCATATATAAATAATGCTTTTATCTTGCTATCTTCAATCCATCTCTTTGCACCATAGCTTCTATAGAACTTGTCTAGAGATTCTAGTGCTCCTATCATAGCATATGGAGATGTTACCTTGGCTCCATGTGCATCTGCATAATATTCCCTTAGCCTAGATAGTGCTAATACTGCAAGCTGAAGTAATATACTCACCACTATTAATGCTATACCAATTATGAATATAATGATACCACTTGATCCTTCTCTTCTTCTCTCACCTCCATCTCTATAGCTTGATACCATTCCCATGAACATCATAAATCTTCCAAGGAAGTATATAATTGATGGGAATAGACCAAAAATCATTATAACAACATTATCTCTATGTTTATGATGCCCAATTTCATGACCTATAATCGCTTCTAGTTCATCCCTACTTCTAACACTTCTTAGCAAACCACTTGTTACTGCAACGTATCTCCCCATAATAGGTGATGAATATGCGAAAGCATTTGGGACAGGCATTTCAGATATCATAGCTTTTGGAGGCTCTATACCTGCCCTTCTAGCTACTGAATTCACTATATTTTGTAGTTCTGGATCGTATCTACATCTATAAGAAAGATTAATAATAGCTGGTGATATAAGCCATGATATAAACGAGGGCACAATTGCGAAAAGTAGAGCGGTAAATCCCATATATAGCAACATAGAAGGTGAAATAATATAGCCAATAGCAGTTACAATAAATATTGTTGCAGCTATAATCGCAGCTGCTGTTGAAAACATAGATGATTTCAGGTGATCAAGAGATGGCGGAATTCTACCTCTGATAACCCTTTCAAAGCCTATTCCAGCAGTTATCAATACGATCATCGCAAGAGTATATGCCGCTATATCTATTAACCACCAGCTCCAGAAAAATGGAAAAAGCCCTATTCCTCTACCTAGTTCTGGTAGCAATACAGATACCAATAATTGAACTATGGTAAGAGCTACTAAAGCTATGGCTATGAGACTTAAAACAACAAGCATCTTACTACGCATTTCTCTCAACCCTAATCAGAATATCTAAAATAAATGCTGCTTATTAGCTTTAATGAACTTATACTATTTTCTATATCCCATATAATTTAAATACGAAGTTTGCCATATAACAACAATTAGATGTAAATATTAATGTAAGTGAGATGACAATGGATTTAAAATGTTTACAGAATTACATTAAGAACGAATATTTTAGTAGAGATAATAGCAGAGGTTTATATGCAACATTTGCGTGGCTTGTTGAAGAAGTTGGTGAATTAGCTGATGCAATATTAAACAATAACAGAGATAATATCGAGGAGGAAATTGCTGATGTTATTGCTTGGACTCTTAGTGTCGCAAATTTACTTGATGTTGATGTTGTAAAGGCTTTTGTTAAGAAATATGGAGGTTCAAAAATATGTATAGAAGAGAATGATAAATGATTCCTTATTTATTTTGTAGCCTTTTTAATAACTCTTTATGGGTTTTAGGTGAAGAATCTGGTCTTCTAGGTTCTATCACAAGATACTCTGCTTCTCTAATAAATCTCTTCACATCATTTTTGACATCGATTAGAACTTGTTCCATTTCTGCTAAACTGAGATTGGGGTCTATTTCAACCTCCATAAAAATAGCGTATCTTTGAGGCTCTATCATTAATGTTTTTATGGTATTGACATCCCTTATAGCAGGATTTGACAAAGCTATCTTTACAATTCTTGCTATAATTTCTGGTGGTGCTGCTCTATGTACCAATACATCTATATTCTCCTTAGCTAGTTTAATCATATATATTGCCAACATCGAACTTAACACCATAGATGATATTCCATCTATCGTATTACTCCATCTCGATAGAAAAAGCGTCATTAATGCTATACCTTCTCCTACAATATCATATATATTTTCTATAAATACTGCTCTAAACAATGGATTTGTATAGCCAACTTCATCCAGATAAATTCTTACATCTCTAAATGCAAGCATCGCTGATGTAAAATCAAATACAATTGCTATGGATATCAAAATTACACCTATTGGGATGTTTTCTATTGGTTTAGGATTTAAAAATGATTGCAATCCTTCAATGAACCCTATCGTTACTATTGAACCTAATGCAATTATGGAAAGTGCAAATCCAAAAACATACAGATACATCTTTCTACTAAATGTATAATACTCATCTTTACCTAAAGCTATACTATTTCCAATATGAGCTAAACCACTATTTAGAATATCACCAAAGCTTCTAAGAGCTTCAACAAACAATGCTGTTGATTTAGTTACTATAGAAGCTATGATCTTTAGTATAAAAAGCACAATATTGAATAGAAATGATATTAACGTACTTTTAAAATTAAAACTTAAATCAATTATAGATCCCTAATAATTTCTATCTAAATATGCTTATAAGTTTAGAATACCTAAGATATTCAGAAAGATGCAATTAATAATTAATGTGCAAGAATGTAGCTATGAATTTTAGAGTATTATATTATTACACATATTTTGTATAATATCATTATATGTTGTAATGAAGAATATATTCCTATTTAAGTCAATTTTAAATTAACGTAGCTTAAAAAATTTTATTGAATAGAAAAGCAAAAAGTCCTAAAAATACAGATAGTTTTAAAAGCCTTGTAGCTTTAAAAGCATTGCTTGGAGATAAATCTCTTGTTATATATAACGAAAACAGTACTGTTACATCTACTCCCAATGCAAGTATTAGATATATAATTGAATATCCAAGCATTATATAAGGAATAAAGCTTATTGCAACTAATATTAGGAAAACTAAAAATGCTGAGATATAAGCTGTAAAAGTATTGTAGACTGTAGCTATAGTTTTTATCCCCATTGCTTTATCTCCTTCAACATCTTCTATACCCTTTAGAAATTCTCTACCAAGATTAAGTAGAAATGCAAAAAGAGAAGCAATTATAATATCGATATTCATTACCGCTGCTACTCCTCCAAATATTATTGACAAGGCAACGAGAAATGCTACTACCGTGTTACCTAATAATAGAATTTTCTTAAGTTTATATGAATATAGATAGACTAAAAGAGAAGCGATTAAAGCTATAATACCATTGGCATAAGAAAGATAAAGAGATATTAGTGTGCCTATAATAAGCAACGATATAGAGACTCTATATGCTGTCTTAGCTGAGATCAAACCTGATGGTATAGGTCTCCAAGGTTTATTTATAGCATCTACATATCTATCAAAATAATCATTTACTATATTGCCTCCTGCCCCAAGAAGAAACCCTACTATGAATACTATAACAATGTCTGTAAACTTGGTTCCACCACCTAGAATATATCCTATTATAGTAGCTATACCTAGAGCTAAATCGTTTCCTACTCTTGCTATGCTAAGCCAAGCTTTAACTATACTACCTCTTTGCATAATTATCCACATAAGTTATTTAAGTTAATTAAAAGATTTTATTAAGCCATTCCTTAATTTCCGAAAATAACTTTATTTCCTCATCTCTCCATCTCTCATAATCTGATGGTTTACCAGGGTAATTAATATATAGTTGGTGTGCTTTATCCATATATTGTTTAAGCCTATAAAGCTTACTTAAAAATGATGGTCTTCTTGCTAAAGATATTAATGTTGTAATTCTATCTAGTATCGAGTGTGATAGCTCACCTTTATAACCCATATTATATACTTCATCGCCAGTAACAATTTTTGATTTAAATACATAATTAAGATCGCCATTACTCATTCTTTGTAAAAATAATCTAAGAACATCAAGAGATGCTTGTTTAGCTCCATATAGTTTATGGTATTCTATGTGATATGGCCATAAATTCTCAATTGTCGGCTCATCTTTAGATAGAGCCTCTATTATAACCTTAGCTGCTACTTTACTACTTATCATTGCCGATCCTATACCACCGCCATGAACGGGATTAGCTGTGGCTGCTGCATCACCTATTACTACAAATCCATTCCATACCATACAAGGTATAGGTCTTCTGGTTGGAACCAGTCCTCCACCGCTATGTAAAACTTTATGAATTTTATTATGGAATCTTTCAGCTATGAATTTTTTATAGTTTAAAAAAGGATTTGGTGCATCTTTTTTCCATTGGACTCCTAGCCCAATATTATATACACTGTTTATCTTTGGAAATAACCACCAATATCCTCCAGGAGATATATCAGCATTTAGATATATATATGCATAGTCTTTCTCTATATCGAATTCTCCTAAAACTATCTCTCTGTAGGTGATATTATAGTCTTCTCTAGGTATTGTTTCAGAGACCCACCATTCCTTAGGGAGGCTTCTTCTAACTACACTAGAAACTCCACTTGCATCTACAACAACTTTAGAATTCAATGTTATATTTCTATTATTCTTATCTTTAGCAATAATACCTTTTATCCATGAACCTTCTACTAGCGGCTTTACAAAGAAATGACTGAGAAATACTTCAGCACCACTATTTACAGCCATTCTATATAATCTAATACCAAAGTTCTTTCTATTTAATGCAATACCTCTACCATTAACTGTAATTTCAATTGTTTCATCAGGTGAAACTAGCTTAACACCTTTATAGAAACCCTCTGCATCAACTCCAATTACAGGTATATCGAGATTAAGTTCTATAAAATGATGTTCACCAATAGCATCACCACATGTTTTATTACCTATATTTTCCTCATCCTTCATTTCTATAAGAGCTGTCTTAAATCCAGCATTAGCAATAATATGGGAAATATATAGACCTGCAACTCCTCCTCCAACAACAACAACATCATACTGATACATATATCATCTCCTATACTAAATTTATTATAAAGAAAGCTAATAACCTAAAATTTAACTTTTATCAGACCTTACCCTTACAAGGATCATCATAATTTAGCTTCTAAATTTCTATCATCTATTATATATAAATATACTTCTATTTATTATTTATTAGATTTTAAATATAGCAATACTATTATCTTATTTTGTGCTCTTTTAAATTACCTACGAATTTTTCAACTAAAACATGCCTTTTAAGGTGAGAAGTCGATTTTTATCTATCTAATCTTTTAATTATCTCATCACATCAGTAGTCTAGAATGTTATTTTATTTAAAGGCTGGCGAACTGAAGTTTATTAACAAAAAAGTTCTGTTTACCTAACTTTTACAAAGAATGTTAAGGTTATGTATGAGTATAGATAATGTTTTTGCTATTGACGGTAGCAAGAACAATTGCTATAGTTCTGTTCAAAGATGACAACATTTACAGGGTTAAAGCCTATCTTGGTAGAATGGTCATCGCCTATGTCGAGAAAAAGATATCTAAGGACATGTACACGAAGACTAGAGAAGGGTTCAGCTCTCATATAGGTTTATATGGTTTGATATAATTTTTCATTGCCTCATCTCGTTTCCCCTGTACCCCGCTCGGGGCTTCACAGGGCTTGGAGGTGTTCAGGAGACCCCACATCTCGAGCCTTCACCCATTCCTGGATTCTCCAGCCTATAAATATTCTTATAGTTTATAGATATTCTACATAGCAGAAGAATAAGATGATTCATATAAACAATTGTAAACCAATACAAAACCAAAACAGTTGCAAAAGGCTGAGAAGAAACTTAAGGCTATAGTGAGGGCAAGAGAAAGCTAAATATCTTGAGAAAAGTAGCAAGGTTTATAGAGAGAAGTTAGCTATGGAGAACATTATTGT